>Ga0316605_10001116_pt1 | contig 16050 bp, 17 predicted proteins | sample OWC_soil_day20_n_FD_207666 | JGI IMG/M metagenome (GOLD analysis project Ga0316605, IMG submission 207666) | Wetland soil microbial communities from Old Woman Creek delta, Ohio, United States - OWC_soil_day20_noCT | ecosystem: Environmental > Terrestrial > Soil > Wetlands | place: USA: Ohio... | reverse complement strand
TGCTGTGGCAGACGCTGATCCACGTCACCTTCCTGCTGTCGGCACTGGCCATTGCCGCCACCGACCGGTTGATGCCGCACGCCAAGCGCGGCAGTGATCACTAAGTGACGCTGCTGCTGTTCATCGCCGGGCTGGTGGCGCTGGTCGCCGGCGCCGAACTGCTGGTGCGCGGCGCGTCGAAGCTGGCGCTGTCCTTCGGCATCTCGCCGCTGGTGGTCGGGCTGACGATCGTCGCCTTCGGCACCAGCGCACCTGAAGTCGCGGTCTCGGTGGGCGCGGTGCTGGGCGGCAAGACCGACATCGCCATCGGCAACGTGGTCGGCAGCAACATCTTCAACGTGCTATTCATCCTAGGGCTGTCGGCGCTGATCACGCCGCTGGTGGTAAACATCCAGCTCATCCGGCAGGAGGTGCCGATCATGATCGGCGCATCGCTGCTGCTGCTGGCGCTGGCGCTCGACGGCCGGCTCGGCCTGAGCGACAGCGCGCTGCTGTTCGGGCTGCTGCTGGCCTACACCGTGTTCCTGGTGCGACAGTCGCGCGCCGAGACGCAGGCGGCGCGCGACGAATTCGCCGCCGAGTCCAAGCCCAGCGCGCCCGGCGCCTGGGATGCACGGCTGCCGGTGCAACTGGCGCTGATCGCCGTCGGCCTGGGCCTGCTGGTGCTCGGCTCCGACTGGCTGGTGTCCTCGGCCATCGTCTTTGCCAAGGCACTGGGTGTCAGCGACCTGGTCATCGGGTTGACCATCGTCGCCGCCGGCACGTCGATGCCCGAAGTGGCCACATCGATCACTGCCGCGATCAAGGGCGAGCGCGACATCGCCGTGGGCAACGTGGTGGGCAGCAACACCTTCAACATCCTTGGCTGCCTGGGCATCTCGGGTCTGGTGGCTGGCCCGACGGGGCTGGTGATACCGCCGTCGGTGCTGAACTTCGACCTGTGGGTGATGATCGCCGTGGCTCTGGCTTGTCTGCCGGTGTTCCTGACCGGGCGCGAAATCGCGCGCTGGGAAGGCGGCGTGTTCCTGCTGTACTACGTGGCTTACGCCGCCTACCTGATCCTGGCGGCTCAACAGCACGATGCACTGGGCAGCTTCTCCAGCGTGATGCTCAGCTTCGTGATCCCGATCACCGTGGTCACGCTGGTGGTGATGTCGCTGCGTCCGGCGCAAGGCGGCGGCACGTCGCGCTAAGGCCGGCTCAGGGCTGCGGCTGATCGGGCGGCACCGGCGCCTTCGACGGCACGCGCAGGTGCAGCGCCGCCTGGGCCAGCAGGTTGGCCGACACCGGCGCGGTGACGAACAGGAACAGCGCGATCAGCAGCTCCTGCAGCAGCCAGGCCCCTCGAAACCCGTTGATCACCATGCTGGCCAGCAGCACGCCACCCACGCCCAGCGTCGTGGCCTTGGTCGGCGCATGCAGGCGCATGTAGAAGTCCTTGAAGCGCAGCATGCCAACCGCGCCGATCAGTGCGAACAGGCCGCCGACGATCAGCAGCGCCGCGATCAGCGCCTGCCAGGCCCAGTGCAGGGTGTCGAAGTCCATCGCCGCGCTCACTCGATGACGTCCCCGCGCGCCAGGTAGCGCGCAAGCGCCACGGTGGCCACGAAACCAAGCAACGCGATCAGCATCGCCGCCTCGAAGAACAGCTGCGTGCCCTGGCGCAGGCCCAGCAGCACCACCAGCGCGACGATGTTCACATACATGGTGTCCAGCGCCAGCACGCGGTCCGGCAGCTCGGGGCCGCGAAGCAGCCGCCACGCGCACAGCAGCAGCGCCGCGCCCACCGCGAGCAGCGCGAAGTCCAGGGCCCATTCGACGATCATGTGTCGACTCCTTCGAAGATACGGCACAGCGGCCGCTCATAGCGCTGCCGGATCTGCGCCACCAGCGCGGCAGTGTCATCGCAGTCGAGCGCGTGGATCAGGATCGTCCGGCGCGCCTCGTCGACCACGCAGGACACGGTGCCGGGGGTGATGGTCATGATCGTCGCCAGCAGCGTCACCGCCGTCGGGTGCGTGGCCGTCAGCGGAAAGTCCACCCAGGCCGGCTGCGGCTCGGCCCGCGGGTCCAGCGTAAGGCGCGCCACCGTCAGGTTCGACACCACGATGTCCCACAGCACCACGCCCGTCAGGCGCAGCATCGTGCCGAGCGAGCGCACGCGCACGCTGTCGCCGATGAAGCCATGCGCCAGGCGCGGCACCGCCAGCGCCAGCACGATGGCCCACAGCAGCTGCGCCGGCGCCAGGCTGCGCTGCAGCAGCAGCCAGGCCAGGCCCAGCACCAGCGACAGCACCGGGTGCGGCAGCCAGCCGGGACGGGCTGGCGGATCGCCCTCGGGGCCGGTCATCGCGCCCCCCCACTGCCCGGGGTGCCGCGGTAGGGCCGCGTGCTTTGGGTGGCCTCGCCCTGCGGCCCCAACACCGCGCGGGCATAGGCGGCACGGTCCAGCAACTGGGCCGCAGCGTCGGCGGTGTAGCGCTGGATCGGTGCCGCCAGCAGGCTCATCAGCACACTTGCACCCAGCAGCCACAGCGCGGCGCCGACCAGCGACGCGCTGGCCCCCGACGCGCCGCTGCGCGGCAGTGCCTGGTTGACGTTCCAGAACAGCACCGAGCCGGCGCGCGCCAGCCCCACCAGCGCGAGGAAGCCCGCACCCAGCACCACCGCCCACACCGTGGCCTGCAGCGCATGGGCGCTGGAAGCCTGCAGGATCATCAGCTTGCCGATGAAGCCGGACAGCGGCGGCAGACCTGCCACCGAGGCCGCCGCCAGCAGCAGCATCAGCCCGAGCAGCGCCGGCTGCGCCACGGGCGAGGCCGACACCAGCCGATCGGCGGCGTCGCCGCGCTGCGCCGCCACCAGCTCGGTCAGCAGGAACAGCCCGGCCACGACCAGCGTGCTGTGCGCCATGTAGTACAGCCCCGCGCCCCAGGCCGCGGTGCTGAACAGTCCCAACGCGGCCAGCACCGTGCCCACCGAGGCCACCGTCAACCAAGCCACCAGACGCTGCAGCGTCTGCGCCGCCAGCGCGCCCAGCGCACCCGCCAGGCAGGTGGCCAGGGCCAGCGGCAGCAGCACGGGCGCGGCCGTGTAGGCCGAGTCGCCGGCCGCGGCGCCGAAGACCACGCCGTGCACGCGCAGGATGGCGTAGACGCCGACCTTGGTCATGATGGCGAACAGCGCCGCCACCGGTGCGGTGGCCGCGGCGTAGGTGGCCGGCAGCCACATCGACAGCGGCAGCAGCGCCGCCTTGAAGCCGAACACCACCAGCAGCAGCATTGCCGCCGCCTGCAGCAGCGCCGCATCGGGCCCGGCCACGCGCGGCACGCGCAGCGCCAGGTCGGCCAGGTTGAGCGTGCCGGTGCCGGCATAGAGCAACGCCATGCCGACCAGGAACAGCGCCGAGGCCGCCAGGTTCATCACCACGTAGTGCACGCCGACCCGCAGCCGCTCGGCCCCCAGGCCGTGCACCGCCAGCACGTAGCTGGCGATCAGCAGCACCTCGAAGAACACGAATAGGTTGAACAGGTCGCCAGTGACGAAGGCGCCGGCCAGCCCCATGAGTTGGAACTGGAAGATCGCATGGAAGTAGCGGCCGTGCGCGTCCCAGCCGCCACAGGCGTACCACAGCACCGGCAGCGCCACCATCGCACTCAGCAGCAGCATCAGCGCGCCGAGCCGGTCGAGCACCAGCACGATGCCGTAGGGCGCCGGCCAGTCGCCGACGCGGTACACGCGCAGGCCGCCGCCATCGGCGTCGAGCACCAGCAGCGCGGCCAGCAGCAGGCCCAGCGCCGCCGAGCCCAGCGAGATTCGGCGAGCCCACAGCAGCCGGCGGTGGCCATGGCCGGCCTGCGCGTCGCCGCCGTGGTCGCCGATTAGCAGCAGCACGATCGCCGTCAGCGATGGCAGCAGCACCGGCAGGATCGGCAGGTGGTCGCTCAGCAGGCTCATGGCTGCGGCTCCGCCGGGTCGGGCCGGGCATCGACCTGGTCGCTGCCGTTCTCGTGCCGGCTGCGCAGCGCCAGCTCGATAACGAAACCCGTGGTGGCAAAACCGATGACGATGGCCGTCAGCACCAGCGCCTGCGGCAGCGGGTCGGCCAGCACGCCAGCACCGCCCAGGATCGGCGGCGTGCCGCTCCACAGCCGGCCCATCGCAAAGATGAAGACATTGACCGCATAGCCGATCAGCGACAGTCCCAGCACCACGGTGAAGGTGCGGCCGCGCAGCAGCAGGTAGATGCCCACCGCCGCCACCCAGCCGATGCCGGTGGCCAGCAGGAACTCCATGCTCGGCATCACGGCACACCTCGCAACGGCCGAGGCGGCGGCCGGCTGGCGGCACCCAGCATCGACAGCATCAGCAACGTCGCGCCGACCACGGTGATGAACACGCCCAGGTCGAACAGCGCGGCCGTGGCCAGCGGCAACTCGCCCAGCAGCGGCACCGTCGGATGGCCATGCGCGCTGGTCAGGAAGGGCTTGCCGAAGGCGAAGGCGCCCACGCCGGTGAGCCAGGCGATGCCGAGCCCGATGCCTACCCAGCGCGTGAAGCGCCGGCCGGCCTGGCCGTGCAGCAGGTACTCGGCCCGCTGCTGGCCCAGCGCCATGTATTGCAGCACCAGCGCCACCGCCACCACCAGGCCGGCGATGAAGCCGCCGCCAGGCTGGTTGTGGCCGCGCCAGAAGATGTACACCGCCACCACCAGCGACATCGGCAGCACCAGGCGCGCGGCGCGGCGCAGCATCAGCGACTCCTGGCGGTAGCTCCACGGCCGGCCCAGCGGGTCGAGCTCGGGACGGCGCAGGCGCAGCCCGTCCAGCAGCGCGAGCACGCCCACGCCGGCAATGCCCAATACGGTGATCTCGCCGAAGGTGTCGTAGCCGCGGAAGTCGACCAGGATCACGTTGACCACGTTGGTGCCGCCGCCCAGCGGCAGCGCCTGCTCCAGGAAGTACCAGGAGATCGAATCGAAGTCTCGCGTCAGCATCAGCCAGCTGATCCAGGCCATGCCCACTCCGCCCAGCGCGGCCAGGCCGGCGTCGCGCCAGCGCCGCGGCAGCGGCGACTCGCGCGGCGAGCGTTGCGGCAGCAGCGCCAGACCCATCAGCAGCATCACGGTCGAGACCACGTCCACCGACAGCTGGGTCAACGCCAGGTCGGGCGCCGACAGCGCGATGAACGCGGTCGAGGCCACCAGACCCACCGCGCCGGTCAGCACCACGGCCACATAGCGCTGGCGCTGCAGCTTCAGCAGCGCCACCCCCACCGCGATCAGCAGCAGCCACACGGCCAGCGCCAGCGGCGGCGCGTTCATCAACGTGCGCGTGCCGGTGGCCGGCGCCGCGCCGTGGCCGAACAGGAACGGCAGCGCGGCCAGCAGCACCGCGGCCGCCAGCATCCAGGCCAGGTAGCTTTGCAGCGAGCCGTTTTCCAAGCGCCGCGTCAGCCGCGCGGCGAAGGCCTGCAAGCCGTCGATGGCATGGGTGTAGAACAGCCGGCCGGTCCAGCCGCGCGGGTGATGCAGGTGCAGCTTGTAGCCGTGCTGCAGCGCGAAGTAGAAGGCCACGCCGCAGGCCATGGCCAGCAGGCTCATCAACAGCGGAGCGTTAACGCCGTGCCAGATTGCCAGCCGGTACGGCGGCGGTTCGGCACCGAGCAACGCCGCGGCCGCCACCTGCACCAGCGGGCCGAGCGTCAGCGCCGGCAGCACGCCGACCAGCAGGCAGGCCACGGCCAGCAGGCCCACCGGCAGCTTCATGAACAGCGGAGGCTCGTGCGGGTGCGGCTTGGGCAGCGACTTCGCTTCGCCGTTGAAGAACACGTCGTGGATGAAGCGCAGCGAATAGGCCACCGAGCAGGTGGCCGCCAGCACCACCAGCACCACCACTGTGCCGCTACCCAACGGCCCGACGCGTGCCTGCAGGGACTCGTCGAACATCATCTCCTTGGACAGGAAGCCGTTGAACAGTGGCACCCCGGCCATCGCCGCGGCGGAGATCATCGCCAGCGTGGCGGTCCAGGGCATCAGGCGCCACAGGCCGGCCAGGCGGCGCATGTCGCGTGTGCCGGTTTCGTGGTCGATGATGCCGGCCGTCATGAACAGCGCGGCCTTGAAGGTGGCATGGTTGAGGATGTGGAACACCGCGGCCACGGCCGACAGCGGCGAGTCCAGCCCGATCAGGAAGGTGATCAGCCCCAGGTGGCTGATGGTCGAATAGGCAAGCAGCCCCTTGAGGTCGTGCTTGAACACGGCCACGTAGGCGGCGAAGAGCATCGTCGCCAGGCCGACCCCGGCCACCAGCAGCTCGAACAGCGCCGAGCCGCCAAGCACCGGGTACAGCCGCGCCAGCAGGAACACACCGGCCTTGACCATCGTCGCCGAATGCAGGTAGGCCGACACCGGCGTCGGCGCGGCCATGGCCTCGGGCAGCCAGAAGTGGAACGGCAGCTGCGCGCTCTTGGTGAAGCAGCCCAGCAGGATCAGCACCAGCGCTACCGGGTAGCGCGGGTCCTCGCGGATTGCCGGCCCATGGCTCAACATGGCCGACAGGTCGTAGCTGCCGGCAATCTGCCCGAGCAGCACGATGCCGGCCAGCAGCGCCAGCCCGCCGCCGCCGGTGACGGCCAGCGCCATGCGCGCACCGGCGCGCGCATCGGCACGCTGGCCCCAGTAGCCGACCAGCAGGAACGAGGACACGCTGGTCAGCTCCCAGAACACCACCAGCAGCAGCAGGTTGTCGCTGAGCACCACGCCCAGCATCGCCGCCATGAACAGCATGATCAGCGCATAGAAGCGCCCCGGCGGGTCGTTCGGGCCCAGGTAGTACGCCGCATACAGGATGACCAGCAGGCCGACGACAGTGATCATCCAACCGAACATCAGCGCCAGGCCGTCGAGCCGGAAGTTGGCGTCCAGGCCGATCGCCGACACCCAGGGCTGCTGCGTCAGCAGCGTCTGCCCGTCGAGCACCGCCGGCGCATGGCTACTCAGCAGGGCCAGCGCCGCCGCGGTGACCGCGGCCGCGGCCCAGGCCGGCGCCTGGCGAGCGCGCCGACCCAACCACAGGCACACCACGGTACCGAGCAACAAGGGCAGCAGGACGATCAGCGGGAGGGTTTGCATGACGTGCGGCCGGGCCGCCGTGGTCGTACGGGCAAGCGCGCGATTCTAGGGACGCTGCGCTGGGTTAGACACCGCTTGTCCCTGCAGCCTGCCCGCCCTTGAATTTCCTGCGTTCTGCGTGGGTAAGCGGAGCGCGGCGGCTGCCGTCGACGATGCAGACACTGGCGACCGAGGGCACGCCGTTTGCGGGTCCGCGCGTCGGCCCGGTGTCGATGGAACGCATCCTCTTCGCCCTGGCGCTGGTCATCGCCGCCAGAGACCGGCGGATGCCGGACCGCAAGCGCGGTGAGCACCAGACTCCCGGGTCCGGCTCAGACGTAGTACAGAAGCAGGTAGCCCAGCAGCAGCAACAGCACCCACAACGCCATGCTGCGGGTCGGCCAGGTGCGCGCCAGGCGTGCTTCCTGGCCGTACTGCCGCACCACCACGGACTGCGCCGCCGAACCGAGCTGCGCCGCCACCCGGGAAGCCGCCCTGCCGGCCCGATGCATCTGTCGTTGCATCGCGTGCGCCAGCCGCGCCAGGAGCCTGCGCCAGATCCAGTCCGTATCGAGCGTGATCGTCAACGTCCGCTTCAGGTACGGCAGCATCACGAAGAACGCCAAGCCGGAGAACAGCAGCAGTTGCAGTTGGGTCAACACATGCGCCCACGTGTAGGGCTCGTACTTCACCGTATAGGGCAGCAGTGCGTACAACGGCTCGAACCAGACCCCCAGGGCGACGCAAAGGAAGGCGAACAAGAGCATGGCCCAGCGCATGCTGGCCGGCGGCTCGGCCGGGCGCAGGCCCGAGTCCTTCTGGAAGAACACGAACCACGGGAACTTGATGCCGGCGTGCAGGAAGACCCCGGCCGACGCGGCCGTCAGCAGCAGCCACACCGTCAGCAGATGCCCGTCGGCCGCGGCCTGCGAGACCATCGACTTGGACACGAAGCCCGAGGTCAGCGGGAATGACGAGATCGCCAGGGCGCCGATCGTGCCGCACGTGGTCGTCAGCGGCATGGTGTGGAACAGCCCGCCGAGTTCGGAGCACTTGCGTCGCCCGGTCATCAGCAGCACCGAACCCGCCGACATCAGCAACAGCGCCTTGTAGATGATGTGAGTGAAGGCATGGGCCGCGGCGCCGTTGAGCGCCATCTCGGTGCCGAGGCCGATACCGGCGATCATGAAACCGACCTGGTTGACGATCGAATAGGCCAGGATGCGCCTCATGTCGTTCTCCAGCAGCGCGTAGACGATGCCGTAGAAGACCATGAACAGCCCCACCCAGATCAGCAACTCGGTCCCCGGGAAACCACGGATCAGCGCATACACCGCCGTCTTGGTGGTGAAGGCCGACAGGAACACGGTGCCGCTCCACGACGCTTCGGGGTAGGCATCGGGCAACCAGGCCGACAGCGGAGGTGCACCGGCGTTGACGAGGAAGCCGGCCAGGATCAGCCAATGTGCAGGCGAGTCGAGCGCCATTCTGGCGAAGGCGACGTCGCCGGTCTGCACGATATGGCCGGTGACCCCCGCGAAGAGCAGCACGCCACCCAGCAAATGGATCATCAGGTAGCGCCGGGCCGCACGGTACGAGGCCGGGCCGCCCTGGCTCCACAGCACCAGTGTCGAACCCACCGCCATCAGTTCCCAGAATGCGAACACCGTGACCAGGTCGCCAGCCAGAGCGACCCCGATGGCCGAGCCCGCATAGACGAATGCGGCGGGCACTTCGACGCGGCTCGGCTGGCTCAGTGCGAACAGCCCGCCGCCGGCAGCCATCAGCGCGAAGATGGTGGCGAACAACCGCGCCAGCTTGTCGCCCTGCAGCGGCGTGATCGTGTGGTCGAGAAAACGCAGTTGCCAAACCGGGCCGTCAGGCACCTGCCACACCAGGCCCAGCACCAAAAGCGGCAGCGCCACCACGGCCACGCTGCGCACAGTGCCACGCAGCCAGGGCAGCACCAGCGCGCCGGCTATCAGCACCAGACCGGGATGCAGCGCGTATTCAGTCATCGCGCACCTCGTCGTCGTAGTAGCTGTCTGGGCGCTTCAATGCCAGCGCCAGCGCCTTGGCAACGACGATCATCGCCGCACAGGCCAGGAAGCCGAACCAGGCATGGAAGCCGAAGATCGATTCGACGGCAAAGTGCGGATGCAACTGCACCACCGCTTCCGCCAGCACGGTCAGCGCCAGCACGACCAGGAATGCACGCCACAGCCGCTTCACGTTGCGCGGCTGGTCGAGCCAATGGGTTCGCTCGTGCATCGTCGTCACCTCAGCTGCTCAGGGAGCGAGCATGCCGCGGGCCAGGGCCAGCGGCACGTCGGGCATGAAGAACAGCAGCACGGTGATTGCCGCCGTGGCCGTGAGTGCGATCACCATCGGCAAGGGCGCCTCGCCGTGCGGATGGTGATGCGGGTCGCCAGGGATGCCGTCGCTCGGCGCGACGAAGAACGCGCGGTAGACGATGGGCAGGAAGTAGCCGGCATTGAGCAGCGTGCTCACCGCGATCACCGTCACCACCCACCATTGCCGGGCCTCCATCGCGCCCGACAGCATGTACCACTTGGAGATGAAGCCGACTGCGGGCGGCAGGCCGATCATCGACAGCGCGGCGATTGTGAACGCGCCCATGGTCCAGGGCATGCGCCGGCCGATGCCGTCGAGCTGGCTGACTTCGGTCTTGTGTGCCGCCGTATAGATGGCGCCGGCCGCGAAGAACAGCGTGATCTTTCCGACCGCGTGGGCGGCGATATGCATCGCGGCACCGATCAGCGACAGCGGCGCCAGCACCGCCGCCGCCATCACCACGTAGGACAGCTGGCTGATCGTGGAATAGGCCAGCCTGCGCTTCAGGTTGTCGGCGCCGAGCGCGACCACCGAGGCGGCCACGATCGTGAAGCCGGCCACGGCGATCAGCCAACCCGCGGCGCTCCCGCTGCCCGCACTGGCAAGGTTGTCGACACCGAACACGTACACGATGACCTTGACGACGCTGAACACGCCGGCCTTGACCACGGCCACGGCATGGAGGAGCGCGGACACCGGGGTAGGCGCCACCATGGCGGCAGGCAGCCAGCGGTGAAAGGGCATCAGCGCAGCCTTGCCGATGCCGAACATGCACAGTGCGAGCAGGCCGGCCAGACCGGCCGCGCCGAGCTTGCCTGCCAGGATGCCACCCGGGGTGAAGTCGGTGGTACCGGCGACGAGCCAGATGAATACGAGCGCCGGCAGCAGGAACACGATCGAGGTGCCCATCAACAGGCCAAGGTAAACACGGCCGCCGGCGCGCGCCTGCTCCGTGCCGTGATGGGTAACGAGCGGGTAGGTGATCAGCGTCAGCAGTTCATAGAACACGAACAGCGTGAACAGGTTGGCGGCAAAGGCAATTCCCATCGTCGCCGCCAGCGCGAGCGCGAAGCAGACGTAGAAGCGCGTCTGGTGTGCCTCCTGATTGCCCCGCATGTAGCCGATCGAATAGAGCGAGTTGAGGATCCACAGGCCCGAGGCGATCAGTGCGAACAGCATGCCCAGCGTCTCGACCTTGAACGCGATCTGCAGGCCCGGAAGCACGCTGAACAGAGCCAGCGCCGGCTGCGCGCCGCCCATCACTCCAGACAGCAGCCGAAGCACGCAGGCCAGCAACAGCACCGCCGTCAGCAGCGTGATGGTCTCGCGCAGGTTCGGCAGGCGTCCTGCCAGTGCGATCAGCATCGCGCCGACCACCGGTACCACCAGCGCGGCCAGGATCGCCTGCTCGGGAACGGCCATCAGCGCAGCCCTCCCATCAACAGCGCGACCGCCTGTCTGGCCGAACCCACAGTGAACGTGGTGTCGAGGCCGAAATAGACCGTGGCGGCCACCAGCAGCCCGGCGGGTACGGCCATCGACCAGGGCAGCACCGTCTCACCGATGTCCTTGCGCACCTCGCGGAAGTAGGCCGCCTCGACGAAGCGCCACACGTAGGCGGCAGCCAGCAGCGACGACAGCACGATCAGGAACACCAGCCACCACTGGCCCTTCTGCAGGGCCGCCAGCAGCAGGTACCACTTGGTGATGAAGCCTGCCGTGCCTGGCACGCCGATCAACGACAAGCCGCAGATCACGATGCCAAAGCTGGTCAGCGGCATGCGCTTGCCCAGGCCCTGCACCCGCGACAGGCTGGTGCCGCCCATCACCAGCGCCACGCCGCCCAGCAGCATGAAGATCGCCCCCTTGGTCACGCCGTGGTTGAACAGATGGACGATCGTCGCGATGAGACCGTCGGTGGAGCCGAACGACAGCCCGAGAATGATGTATCCGATCTGGCCGACGCTCGAATAGGCAAACAGGCGCTTCAGGTCGGTCTGGAAGATGGCGATCGTGGAGGCCGCGAACATGCCGGCCAGTGCCAGCAACAGCATGGCTTCTGGCATCGGCAGCTTCTCGAACACCTGCGACTGGCCGAACACCGAGAAATAGAAGCGCAGCAGCACGTACACCGCGACCTTCGTCGCCGTGGCCGCGAGGAAGGCCGACACCGCTGACGGCGCATAGGCATAGGCGTTGGGCAGCCACTGGTGCAGCGGGAACAACGCCAGCTTCAGCGAGATGCCCACAGTCAGGAAGGCCAGCGCAGCCAGCACGGGACGGGTGGTCTGTACGACTCCGATACGCCGCCCCATATCGGCCAGGTTCAGCGTGCCCGTCATCAGGTACAGCAACCCGATGCCGATGACGATGAACGTGGCACCGATCGTGCCCATGATCAGGTACTGGTACGCGGCGACCAGCGCGCGCCGGTCCCGGCCGAGCGCGATGAGCACGTAGGTCGACAACGACGCGATCTCCAGGAACACGAAGATGTTGAAGGCGTCGCCGGTGATCGTGATGCCCAGCAGACCCGTCAGGCACAGCACGAACATCGTGTAGAAGAGATATTGCTGCTGGGGAGGCACCTCGGCTTCGATGCTGGCGCGGCTGTAGGGCAGCACGACGGCCGCGATGCCCGCCACCAGCACCAGCACGAAGGCACTCAGCCGGTCGACTCGGTATTCGATGCCCCAAGGGGCAGGCCAGCTGCCGATGGCATAGGAGATCGTGCCGCGCTCACCCACCTGCAGCCAAAGCAGCACCGCGATCGCCAACGCGGTCCAACTGGCTGCCAGAACGATCGCGAACGCCAGGCTGCGCCGCCGCAGCAGCACCGTCAGCGGCGCAGCGATCAAGGGTACGACAACCTGCAGTGCAGGCAGATGCTGCGCCAAGCTCATTGTTCCGCCCGCGAGCTCGGACCAGCAGCGTCGAGGCGCAGGATTTCGTCTTCCTCGATGCTGTCGTAAGCCTCTCGAATGCGCACCACCAGCGCCAGGCCGAGCGCCAGCGTGGCCACGCCCACGACGATCGCCGTGAGGATCAGCACATGGGGCAAGGGATTGGAATAGACCGTGAACGCGTCGCTGAGGATGGGCGCCGTTCCCCCCACCAGCTTGCCCGGAGCGATGTACAGCAGGTAGACCGAGGTCTGGAAGAGACCAAGGCCCACCAGCTTCTTGATCAGGTTATCGCGGGCAATGACGATGAACAGCCCCGCGACCATCAGGAAGACGGTGACGAAGTAGGTGAAATGTCCTGCCCATCTCATCACTCGTCCACCTTGCCGCGGTCGGCGAACATGTAGAAGATCTTCAACATCACGCCCGATACGGTGGTGGCCACGCCCACCTCGACCCAGAAGATGCCGCGATGCTGGCCGTGCACACTGTCAGCGTCGAGCACGAAATAGTCGAGGTAGTTGCCGCCAATCACCAGTCCGGCAACGCCCACGCCCGCGTAGATCAGCACGCCGAGGGCCATCATCGACTCCACCAACGGCTCGGGCACCACCTTGCGTGCGTCGCGCAGGCCGTAGATCAGCGCATAGAAGATGACGGCCGCGGCGAGAATGACGCCGGCCTGGAAGCCGCCGCCCGGGCCGAAGTCGCCATGAAACTGCACGTACAACGCAAACAGCAGGATGAAGGGAATCAGCAGTTTGGCGACCACCCGCAGGATCAGGTCGTATCTCATGCGCACCCCCTGGCGCCGCGCGCCGCCCACGCGCGGGCGGGCAAGTACCGTGGCAGCGGGATTTGCTCGCTCACTGGAGTACCTTCGGACTGCGCCCTCCAGTATTCGCCCCTGGGGCGGCCCGGCGGGCTCATGGCTTGCGATCCTTGCGGCGGCGGCGAAGCAGCGCCACCACGCCGGCACCGGCGGTGAAGACGACGGTGGTTTCGCCCAGCGTGTCGTAGCCGCGATAGCTCGCAAGCACCGCCGTCACGACGTTCGGAACGTCGACTTCCTTCTTGATGTCATTCAAATAGCGCGGAACTACATGCGTGTGGATCGGCGCCGCAGGATCCGAGAACTCCGGCAGGCCCAGCGTTCCGTAGACCAGCACCGCGCCGACGGCCGTCGACAAGGCCAGCGGCAGCCAGGGCTTGTGCAGCGGCCGAGCCTCCTCGCTCTTGCAGAGGTACAGGGCGCCCAGGAACAACACGGTGGAAATGCCCGCCCCGACCGAAGCCTCGGTCATCGCCACATCGACGGCGTCCATGGCCACCAGCACGGTGGCCATCAGGAAGCTGTAAATGCCGCCGAGGATGACCACGCCGAAGAGGTTGCGGCTGCGCGCGATCACGCACACCGTGACGGCCATCATGACCAGCAGCACGTTGATGATCAGGGTTTCGATGGCCTGCCCTCCTCATCGGCAAGCAGCGGCTTCAGCCCGCGCAGCATGGCCGAGCGCGCCAGCGCATGCGTCGCGGTCGGGCTGGCCAGGAAGATCAGCATGGCCACAATCAGCAACTTGGCGGCCACGAGCGTGAACCCCGCCTGCAGCATCAAGCCGAGAAGCATCAACCCGGCGCCGACCGTATCGATCACGCTGGCCGCATGCATGCGGGTGTAGAAGTCGGGCATGCGCAACAAGCCCAGCGCGCCAATGACGCAGAAGATGCCGCCCACGACCAGGCAGATCCAACTGAGGCCGTCGACCCACACGCTCACCGGGCAGCCTCCTCGCGGTCGCCCGCATCACCGAGGTCGCCGCGACGGAAGTACTTCAGCACAGCGATCGTGCCGATGACATTCAGCAGGCCGTAGACGATGGCCAAGTCGAGAAATTCCGGACGGCCATTCAGGAACCCCAGCACCGCCAGCAGGAGCATCGCGACCGTGCCGACCGTGTTGCCGGCCTGCACCCGGTCGAATACCGTCGGCCCGAGCGCGGCGCGCACGAGCGTCAACGCCAGCGTCACCAGCAGCGCCAGCGCGGCGGCCGCAAACATCAGCGCTTGCCCTCGCAGGCGCTGCATCTGCGGTCCATCTCGCTGTCCACTACACCCTCGGCCCCGCTGCGCGTCAGCCCGTGGACCAGAAACTCGTTGCTATCCGCCTCGATCGTGATGGTGCCCGGTGTCAGAGTGATCGAATTGGCGTGCAGCACCAGGCCCACATCGGTCTTCTGGCTTGGCCTGAAGCGCACCAGTGTCGGGCTGATGGGCAGCTTCGGGTGAACGATGATCTTGCTCACATCCCACGCCGACTTGGCGATTTCCTTCAGCAACCACGGCCAGTAAAGCAGCGCATGCGGCCCCAGGTGGATCGGGTGGCCTTCGGCATCGACCACGTCCATGCGGCGCGCGAACCACACCACGGCCAAAGCCGACCCGGCCCCGGCCGACAGCAGGAAGGCCGTGAAGAACCCCGACAGCAGCAGCCAGAAGAGGTACAGGAAGAAGAACAGGCTTGCCGAGTGGAACACGGGGTGCAATCGCGAGCCAGGACGGCTTCATTGTAGGCAGCCGCCCGACGCCGACTGCCGCTCGGGCCGCTCGGGTTTTCCTGCAGTCGCCCGGCGCGCGGAGCAGGGAGGCGTTCTCAGCCGCGCATGAGGGCTCGCTACACTTTCAGTTTCGCTGCTCCAGGCCCACATCATGACCACCATCCGCCACGACGACCTCGTCGAATCCGTCGCTGCCGCGTTGCAGTACATCAGCTACTACCACCCGGCCGACTACATCGCGCACCTGGCGCGCGCCTACGAAGGCGAGGCCAGCCATGCGGCCAAGGATGCGATTGCGCAGATTCTGACCAACTCGCGCCTGTGCGCCGAAGGCCACCGGCCGATCTGCCAGGACACCGGCATCGTCAACGTGTTTCTGAAGATCGGCATGGACGTGCGCTTCGAGGGCTTCGGCGGAAGCATCGAAGACGCCGTCAACGAAGGCGTCAGGCGCGGCTACCTGAACCCCGACAACGTGCTGCGCGCGTCGATCGTGGCCGACCCGCAGTTCGAGCGCAAGAACACCAAGGACAACACGCCGGCGGTGGTGCACATGAGCCTGGTGCCCGGCAACACCGTGGATGTGCAGGTCGCAGCCAAGGGTGGCGGCAGCGAGAACAAGAGCAAGTTCGTCATGCTGAACCCCAGCGACAGCGTGGTCGACTGGGTGATGAAGACTGTGCCGACCATGGGCGCCGGCTGGTGCCCGCCGGGCATGCTGGGCATCGGCATCGGCGGCACCGCCGAGAAGGCCATGCTGATGGCCAAGGAAGTGCTGATGGACCCGATCGACATGTTCGAGCTCAAGGCGCGCGGCCCGCGCAACAAGACCGAAGAGCTGCGCATCGAGCTGTGCGACAAGATCAATGCCCTGGGCATCGGCGCGCAGGGCCTGGGCGGCCTGACCACGGTGCTCGACGTGAAGATCGCGATGTACCCCACGCACGCCGCCAGCAAGCCGGTGGCGATGATCCCCAACTGCGCGGCGACAAGACATGCGCACTTCGTGCTGGACGGCAGCGGAGCGGCCTACATCGACCCGCCGAGCCTGGATCTGTGGCCCGACGTGCACTGGCAGCCCGACTACAACAAGAGCAAGCACGTCAACCTGGACACGCTGACG
>Ga0316605_10001114_pt1 | contig 16067 bp, 16 predicted proteins | sample OWC_soil_day20_n_FD_207666 | JGI IMG/M metagenome (GOLD analysis project Ga0316605, IMG submission 207666) | Wetland soil microbial communities from Old Woman Creek delta, Ohio, United States - OWC_soil_day20_noCT | ecosystem: Environmental > Terrestrial > Soil > Wetlands | place: USA: Ohio... | reverse complement strand
GCTCGCCTCCGCACGCGCCGCGCGTGCCTCCGCACGCGTCCCCACCGTTGCCTCGCCCACGCCGCGGGCCGCGCGCTGCTCGTCGCGGCGCACCCGCGCGTGGCGCGCCGACGCGGAGGCGAGCCACACCGCGGCGGCACCGATCCACGGCAGGTGAGCGAGCGCGGGGAGCGCTCCGCGGAGGGCGGTGCTCGCAAGGAGGCCCGTCGTCGCGACGAGGAGGCCCGCGACGAGCGCGGCCGGATCGCTGACGCCCGTGGTCGCGGGCGGGGTGCGCCGGCGCGCCCAGACGGCGACCCCGAGTGCGGCCCACGCGAGGTGGAGCAGCATCGCGAGATCGAGGGCGCGCGGCGTCGCCGCGATCCACAGCGGCGGATACATCGCCCCGTGGCTCGGCTCGGCGGCGAGCGGCACGCCGAGGCCGGTGCCGTCCCACCATGCGGGCAGCGTGCCGCCCTGCACGAGGTCCGCGGCGGCGAGCCGCGGCGGCGAGATCTCGGTGTGGTAGCCGACGTCGTCCCACGTCTGGCCGCCGATCACGACCCGCGCGTGGACGACGATCACGGCGACGGCGAGCGCGAGCGCGACCAGGGGCAGCGATCGCATCGGCGGCACGCGGGCACTATACCGGCCTTGACACGCGCGCACACGGGGCGGAAAACGTCGGAGTGGTTCGCCTCGCTGCCGTGCTCGCACTCGCGCTCGTCGCGTGTAACCGAGGCACGGCCGATGCGCCGCCGTGCGGGGCGGTCGGCGCGAAGTTCCTGGCACTGACCAAGGACGCGCTGACCAGGTCGACGCTCGGCGAGGACCTGCGGCGCGGAGTCGTCGAGTCGCTGCCCGCGATGCGCGACTCGCTCGTCAGCGTGTGCGGTGAGTCGAAGTGGAGCGGCGCGGTGCGCAGGTGCCTGGTCGAGGCGAACGATCACCTCGCCTTCGAGGCCTGCGAGCAGCAGCTGACGGATGAGCAGCGGCGAGCGCTCGACCGCTCGTCCCGGGGCGACGACAGCGCCACCAGCGGGTCCAAGTGACCCGTTCCGTGGTAAACCACCGAGGGTAATCCGATGGAGATCGACTTTCCGTACGTCCTCTCCGACCAGGAGGCTCGGTCCCGACTCGAGCTTCTCGGCCAGTACCTCGTCAACCGGCACGGCATCAAGGTGACGTGGCAAGACGAGAACCGAGCACGGTTCTCGGGCAAGTACCTCCTCGTGAAGATCGAGGGGGAGCTGTCGGTCGGCAACAGCCGCGCCCAGTTCAAGGGCGAGGATCCGGGCTTCCTCCTGCGTTCGCGCGCCAAGGATTACATCCAGGGCAAGCTCGCGAAGTACCTCGATCCGAAGATCCCGATCGCCGAGCTACCAACCACGTAGCTCGGGCACGCTCGACGAACCGAGCGAGCTAGCGCGTGCTGGTGGCGAGGCGGCTGATGACCAGCGCGACGGCTTTGTCGGCCGCGGCGGCGCTCATCCCTTGACGCTCGAGCCGGCGCTGCAGGCGCTCGATGATGCTCCACACGGAAAGATCGTTCGGTGCCTTCATGGTGATCCTCACGTTCGACGGTGGCGGTCGGTCTATTCGGCCCTCGGGCAGCCTGGCCTCGGCCCTCGGGGGTGAAACACCGCCTCGGCCCGCTCCATTCCCGAGACACCGGGATGGCCGGCGCGGTTGCACGTGTGGCCCGCGCGCCACGGTGCCGATGTAGGTTCGGTCCGGCATGAAGCTCGTGACCTGGAACATCAACTCGATCCGCGCCCGGACCGACCGGCTGCTGGCATGGATCGATCGCGAGCGCCCCGATGTCCTGTGTCTGCAGGAGACCAAGGTCGAGGACGCGGCGTTCCCGATCGACGCGCTCCGCAAGGCCGGCTACGAAGTCGCGATCTACGGGCAGCGCAGCTACAACGGCGTGGCGATCGCGTCGACCGCGCCGCTCACCGACGTCACCCGCGGCTTCGGTGACGATGTGCCCGACGACGAGGCGCGCGTGATCGCGGCGACGACGCACGGCGTGCGGGTCGTCTGCCTGTACGTGCCGAACGGCCAGGCGCTCGACGCCGAGAAGTATCCGTACAAGCTGGCGTGGTTCGGGCGCCTGCGCGCGTACCTCGAGCGCACGAGCAAGCCGACGGATCCGCTCGTCGTGTGCGGCGACATGAACGTCACCGCCGACGATCGCGACGTGTGGTCGCCCGAGGCATGGAAGGACCAGATCCATTGCAGCCCGAAGGAGCGCGCCGCGCTCGCCGAGGTCCGCGCGTTTGGCCTGACGGACGTGTTCCGCGTGCACACGCCCGACGGGGGCGTGTACTCCTGGTGGGACTACCGCGGCATCTCGTTCTTCAAGGATCAGGGGCTGCGGATCGATCACATCCTCGCCTCCGCGCCGATGTCGGCGCGCTGCACCGCGTGCACGATCGATCGCACCGCCCGCAAGGGCCAGGACGCGAGCGACCACGCGCCGGTGATCGCGACGTTCGCCGCCTAGATCCGCGGCGCGGCGGGAGCGAGCTCGGCGCTGTCGCGGAGCTTCTGCGGCACGGCGAACGACATCGGGGAGGCGGCCACCGCGGGCGTGGTCTCGAGCTCGACCGGCTTGGTCGCGCGGCGCGACAGCTCGCGATACGCGAGGACCCAGCGGCTGATCGCGGTGCCGGTCGACGCGATCGCGACGACGAGCATCACCCCGCCGAGGATCGGCACCACGGCGCCGACCGTCTCCGGGTTCGCGCCGTACCACGCGGCGACCAGCGTACCCGCGGCGACGAGGACGACCCGCTCCGCGCGCTGCATCATGCCACCGCGGAGATCGACGCCGAGGCTCTGGGCGCGCGCGCGCGTGTAGCTGACCATCTGCGACGCACCGAGGACGCCGAGCGCGGCGAACATCCACGGCGTCTCGCGCAGGTACCAGATGTAGCCGGACAGCGCGAACAGCTCGCCCCACCGATCCGAGACCGAATCGAACAGCGCCCCCGCGGCGGTCTGCTGCCCGTTGAGCCGAGCGAGCCGGCCGTCGAGCGCATCGAGGATCCCGGCGACCGTGTACATCCACACGGCGCCGGTGAGGTGACCGGTCGCCGCGGCGATGCCGGTCAGCGCGCACAGCAGCAGCGACACCGCGGTCACCGCGTTCGCCGACACCCGACCGACGAGCAAGCGCTCGGCCGGCTGCATCATCCACACGAGGAAGCGGCCGAGGTAGGGCCCGAACAGCTGGTTGTGCTTGACGCCGTCGAGCTGGGGCAGGCGCCCGGTGGCGGAGAGCACCGAGAACACGACCAGTCCGATCACGAACACGGCGAGGAGAACTAAGGCCGGCGCTAGGAGGTAAAAGCGTTCCACGGGGTCCTTCGGTTTGGACGGCAGCCCGCTGCCAAAACTCAGTTATCACGCCCGGATGGGTATGTCGAAGGTCAAACCTTGGCACCGATCCCCCAACCTGTCGATAAATCAGGAGGATGGAGTATTGTTTCGCCTCGTGAACAGTCTGGCCAAGGCGCTCGCGACCGCGCTCGGGGCTGGCTACTCGCCGATCGCACCCGGCACCTGCGGGACGCTCGTGACGATCCCGCTCGCCTGGGCGCTCGCGCCCCTCGTGGCCTGGCAGTTCCTGCTGATCACGGCCGCGATCACGGGCCTCGCGATCTGGGCCGCGCACCGCGCCGACCTCGCCTGGGGCTCGCACGACAGCGGCCGGATCGTGATCGACGAGGTCGCCGGCTACCTGGTCACGATGACCCTCGTCGATCGGTCGAGCGGCGTCGCCCTCGCGATCGGGTTCATCGTGTTCCGGTTCCTCGACATCACCAAGCCACCGCCCGTGCGCTGGCTCGACGAGAACCTGCCCGGCGGCTGGGGCGTCGTGCTCGACGACGTGGCCGCCGGCGTGATCGGAGCGGCGATCATGGTCGCGCTCCAGCATTTCGGCGCGCTGGCCTGGGTCGCGCGGACTATAGTCCCGTGATGCGTCGAGCGTTCGCCCTCGGGCTCGCATGCGTGCTCGCACCGACCGCCGCCCTGGCGAACGGCCGCGCGCCGGCGACCAACGGCGTGTTCCTGCAGCCCGGTGACGATCAGACCCTCCTCGTCCGTACAACCTTTGGCCTTCTGATCAGCCGCGATGCCGGGTGCACGTTCCGCTGGGTCTGCGAGAAGTCGATCGGCTACGGCGGCGAGTTCGATCCGAAGTACGCGATCGCGACCGACGGGACGATCTTCGCGACGACCTTCACCGGGCTGCGCGTCAGCCGCGACGGGGGCTGCACGTGGGTCACCGCGACCGCGGAGCTCACGGCCGGCGATCCGAACCGGATCGCCGATCGCTGGATCGATGCGATCGACATCGCACCGACCGGCGACGTCTGGGTCGCGACCGCGGAGAGCGCCGGCGCGAACGACGTCTATCGCTCGACCGACAACGGCGTGACGTTCGCGCCGCGCGGCCTCCCCTCCGCGACGATCTGGTGGAAGAGCATCAAGGTCGCGCGCAGCTCTCCGCAGCGCGTCTACGCGACGGGCTACCAGGTCGCGCCGACGGCGCGCGCGTTCCTCGAGCGCACCGATACGACCGGCGCGTCGTGGACCGAGAAGCCCCTGCCGTCGACATTCCAGTACGGCAGCACGCCGCTGGTCTTCGTCAGCGCGGTCGACCCGACCAACCCCGATCACCTGTACCTGACCTCCCTCGAGGCCAACCCGCCCCGGGGCGATCGCCTGTACCGCTCGACCGACGGCGGCGACTCGTTCACCGAGGTCCTCGCGACCACCGATCCGATCCGCGACGTCGTGTTCCGCACCAACGGCACGGTGCTCGCCGCGACGATCGCGAGCGGCACGTTCGAGTCCCGGCCCGGCGGCGAGGGCCCGTTCGCCAAGCTCGGCGAGACCCGCCCGAACAGCCCCGACCTCGCGCCGCCGCAGCTCGGCTGTCTCGCGCAGCGCGCGAACGGCGAGCTCGTCGGGTGCGGGGCCAACTGGCAGCCCGACTACATGGCGGTCGGCCGGACGAACAACCCACTGAGCTGGCAGAAGCTGTTCCGGTTCGTCGAGCTCGCGGGCCCGCTGTCGTGCGCGGCCGGCACGCCGACCCACACCGAGTGCGAGCCGCAGTGGCCCGCGCTGTCCCAGCAGTTCGGGGTCACCGGTCCGCCCGCGGTGTGCGGTGGCTCGGTCGATGCACCGCCGGCCGTCGATGGTCCGCCGAAGAAGGGCGACCCCGGCTGCTGCGACGCGGGTGCGCCCGGGGGTGGCTCGATCGTGCTCGGCCTCGGCGTGCTGGTGCTCCTGCGCCGCCGCCGCCCGGCGTGACGTTCACGGACGCCGCGGCGCGGTGCTGACCGCGGGCGGCTCGTCGAGGACGGACCGCCAGCTCGGGTAGCGCAGCACGACGCCCAGCTCCTCGCGCAGGCGGCGGTTCGCGATCCTTCGATCCGCGGTGAGCATGCCTGCCACCTCGGGCGGCACGGCGTCGGGCGCGACGCGCGGCGGAGCGGGCATCCCGAACCGCGCCGCGATCGCATCGGCGACCTCGCCGATCGGCGCCGGATCGTCATCGGCGACGTTGACCGCGCCGGTGACGGTCGACGCTCCGCCCGCGACGATCGCCGCGACCAGATCGTCGACGTGGATCCGGCTGACGTGGGCACGGCCATCGCCGATGATCCGGTAGGTCCCGGCGCGGATCCGGTCGACGAGGCCGCGGCCCGGGCCATGGATCCCGGCAACGCGCAGCGAGATCCACGGGATCCGTGCCTCGGCGAGCGCGGCCTCCGCGACGACCCGCGCCTTCCCCGACGGAGTCACCGGGGCGAGCGGCCAGTGCTCGTCGACCCAGGCGCCACCGCCGGGTGCGTAGACGCCGGTCGACGAGACATAGACCAGCTTGCGCGCGTCCGCCGCGGCCGCGATCAGCGCCCGCTGCTCGCCGGCGGGGTCCGGCCCCGGCGGTGCGAGACAGACCACGATCGAGTCGGGTGCGATGATCCCGTGCAGCGACGCGGGGTCGGCGAGATCCGCGCGAACGCCGATCGCGCCGAGCTCGGCGGCGAGGTCGCTGGCCACGGTCCGCTCGCGCCGCGTGATCGTGACGTCAGCGCCCTGCCCGACCAGCGCCCGGGCGAGCCGGGTGCCCGTGTAGCCGCATCCGACGATGATCCAGGGCCCGGACATGCGACGAGTTTGCGCTGGCCGTGCAGAGCTGGCTACGATCATTGTCGTGCGTCTCGCCGTGATCGGTCTCCTCGCGGCGTGCACCAGCCCCGTGCCGCGGACGGCCGACGCGCCGACCGAGGCGCCGCCCGATCAGCAGCGCCACTACACGATCTGGCTCGGCGGCGCGCAGGTCGGGACCGCCGAGGAGACCGAGGTGTGGTCGCGCTCCGGCGTCGTCCTGCGGCGGGTCGAGTCGCTGCGGTTCCTGCGCGGCGATGCAGCGGTCGCACTCTCGACGACGATCGAGATCGCGGCGGACCACGCGCTGTCGGCCTCGCGCGTGACGTGGACCGAGCATGCCGGCGCGGTGCGCCACGCGACCGCGATCCGCGATGCGCGAGGCTGGACGGTCGCGCTCGACGGCGCGCAGCTCAGGCTCCCCGACGACGCGGTGCCTGCCGAGCTGATCCCGCTCGCGATTCGCCGCGACGGGAAGTTCGCGGGCGCGGTGTTCCTCCCTGCCCGCGGGTTCGTGCTCGGCCGCGGCCGGATCGATCCCGTCGCACCCGCGCGCCTCGTCGCGCGGCTCGAGCTCGATGCGGGCGTCGTCGTCGAGGCGACGATCGATCTCGGTGACGATGGGGTGCCGGCGCGCGTCGTCGACGGCGAAGGGGTGATCGCGATGCGCGCGACCGCGGCCCAGGCGCGCGCGGACTACCCTCTCGTCGACCTGATCGCGGCGACGTCGGTCCCGGTCACCGGTCACCGGTCGGCCCGGCTCGCGCTCGACGGCGATCTCGCGCTGCCCGCGGTGCCCGGACAGCGCGCCTACCCCACGATGGCTGCGGCCGGCGGCCTCTCGCTCGAGCTCTCGGCGAAGCTGCCCGGCGAGCTCCCGCCCGGACCCGAGGGCGGCGATCGCAGCCGCGACATCCAGGCCGTCGTCGCGAGCGTGCAGAGCCGGATCGTCCCGGATCTCGGCGCGCGGATCGCGTCACCGCGCGATGCGGGCTCGGCGACCGCCGGCGATTGCACGACGTTCGCCCTCGCCTACGCCGCGATCGCGCAGCGCCTCGCGATCCCGACGCGCGTCGTCACCGGCCTGCGGGTCGACGGGGACCGCCTCGTCCGCCACCGCTGGGCGGTGAGCTGGACCGGCTCCGCGTGGATCGCGGTCGATGCCGCGTTCGGTGCGGCGCCCGCCGGCGGCGATCTGATCGGGCTCGCGGTCCACGATGCCGACGATGCCGGCCTGATCGCCGGCGAGGCCGCGCTGATGCAGGTCCGCGGCGCGTCGTGGCTGGCTCCGTAGACGCGCGCGGGGCGCGCCCGAGGAGCGTGCTCGAGAGGAGCGTGCTCGAGAGGAGCGTGCTCGAGAGGAGCGCGCTCGGCACCCAAGGTGCTGCGTGCCACGGCGCGATCGTGTGGGGCGTGTCCAAGCAGATCGGAGCCACGAAGACAGGAAGGCCACGAAGCAGAAGGGAGGGCTGGTGCGTGTGCTCGGAGGCTGAACCGCCAAGGCGCCAAGGACGCCAAGCAGAAGGGAGAGAGGGTTTCGGGCTTCGCCCGAAGGCCCGTGTGCTCGGAGGGGGAGCCACGAAGCAGGAAGACACGAAGCAGAGGTAGAGCTTCCGTCGGGCTTCGCCCGAAGAGCTCCTCTGCGCCGTGGCAGTTCGCTCATCATCCGGCACACGCCTCGTCGTCGCGAAGCGACTCCACCTCTTCTTCGTGACCTTCCTGCCTTCGTGTCGCTTCTGCTTGGCGTCCTTGGCGCCTTGGCGGTTGATCTGCTCTGGACCACGGAGCCGAAGCGCAACAGCATCTGCGGCCGGTGCCACACGGTCGCAGGCTCAACGCACGCTAGCCCGCTGCGCGGCAGGCCCACAGCGCGCGGTGCACGGCACCCTCGTCGAGGTCGTCGCCGATCAGCACGAGCTCGGTCCGCCGCGGCGCCGCGCCCCACGGCTCGAGGTAGCGCAGCTCGGTGCGGACGCCGGCGCGCTCGACGAAGCCGCGGCGATCGTCGCCCGCGAGGTGGACGAAGCCCTTCGCGCGGATCAGCCGCTCGCCGAGGCTCTCGATCACCGCGAGCACTCGCTCGCCGACCAGCGGCGCATCGTCGGTGAACGCGACGGCGACGATCTGGTTGCCGTGGTGATGGCCGTGGTCGTGCTCGTCGTGGGCATGGCCGCGCTGCGTGCCTGATGTCCACGCGCGCAGCTTGCGCGGCTCGACGACCCATGCGGTCATCGCGCGCGCGCCCGCATCGTCATCGGGGAAGCTCGCGCGCTCCGCCGACGGGGCGAGCTCGTCGAGGATCGCGTGGCAGCGGCGGACTGCGGCGGGAGACGCGACGTCGAGCTTCGCGAGCATCACGCGGTCCGCGCAGATCACTTGCTCGCGCGCCTCCTCGCGCGTCTCGAGCGCGGCGCCGCCGGCCTCGGCATCGACGACGCAGATCACGCCCGCGGGCAGGATCCGATCGCGGACCGCATCGGGCACGCGGAACAGCCCGTCGAGGATCGCGGCGGGCTCGGCGATGCCCGTGGTCTCGAGCACCACGTGATCGGGGTGGCTGCGCGCGACGATGTCGCCGATGCCGTCCCACAGGTCGTTCTTGAGATCGACCTTGCAGCACACGCAGCCCCCGGCGAGCTCGAGCACGTCGCCCCCCCGCCCGATGATCAGCTGCGTGTCGATCGAGATCCGGCCGAGCTCGTTGACCAGCACCGCGATCCGTCTGCCGTGGGACGCCGCGAGCATCCGGTTCAGCGCGGTCGTCTTCCCCGCCCCGAGCCACCCCGTCAGGATCGTGAAAGGGACCTTGTCCATCTAGCCGCCTAGCGCCGGAACAACACGCGCTCGACGACGTTCGCGAGCACCTCGCGCACGAACGGACGCACGACGAACGCCTCGGGACCACCCTCGGCGCCGACGTCGTAGATGTCGATGTACGACGACGTCATCATCACGACCGGGATGGCCGTCGTCGACTGGTCGGTCTTGATCCGGCGGCAGACCTCCGCGCCATCGATCTTCGGCAGATCGCTGTCGAGCAGGATCACGTCGGGCGGCTCGTGCTTGACGCGGGCGAGCGCGCTCGCGCCGTCGCGGGCGACCTGCACGACGTGGCCGCGGCCCGAGAGCACCTTGACGATCAGGCGCACCACGTCCGGTTCGTCGTCGATCACGAGCACCCGCGCCATCGGCTACGAGCCTAGCACTATTCGTCCAGGACCGACCGGATGCAGGTCGAGGCGACGCCCGTCGTCCAGTCGCGCTTGTTGACGAAGTACGCGCGGATGTTGCCCTGGCGATCGATCAGCGCGGTCTCGGGGACCGCCTTGATCCCCCACGACGCGGTGATCTGGCCGATGTTGCCGTCGCCGGCGGGCGGATCGATGAACACCTTGAACGGAACGCCGCGGGGCAGCGCGCGCTGATAGGCATCGAGGGCCGCCGGCAGCGGCACGACGCCGCCCTCGGCCTTGGGGACCGGCGAGCCCGGCGCGAGGCTGTCGACCAGCGCGATCAGCACGTCGCTCCAGTTGTGGTCGGACGCGAGTGCGATGACCGCGAAGTCATCGCGCGCCATCTCGTTCGCCATCGCGTTGAGTGCGGGTTTTTCGGTCTTGCAGACGCCGCACCACGACGCCCAGAAGTTGAGCAGCACGACCTTGCCGCGGAAGTCCGACAGCCGCACGGGCTTGCCTTGGTGGTCCTGCGCGGTGAAGTCCGGGGCGGGCCGCGGTAGCGGGCACGGCTGGCCGTTGCAGATCATCGGGTTCAGCGGCTGATCGCCGAGGAGGCCGCGGCACGCCGCCTTCTCCTCGCGCGCGGCCGCGTTGGGGACCATCCAGAGGAAGGTGACGAGCAGCCCGATCCCGACCGCGGATACCGCACCGCCAACCAGCAGCATGCGTGGCGAGATCATGAAGCCACGATTCGTCGAAGGGGGCTTCGTCTCGTCGGCCATCCGCCACACGATAGCCGATTCTCCGCTATGCTCAAAGGCATGTCGGTGCGCGGCGCGCTCAGCACCATGCCCGCCGAAGACGTCCTCGAATGGGTCGCCCGGCGCAAGCTCTCGGGACAGCTCACGTGTGAGCGCCGCGAGCTCGTGCGCAGCATCGTGCTCGAGGAGGGGACCATCGTGTGGGCGAGCTCGAATCGCCGCGACGAGCAGCTCGGTGTGATCCTCGTGCGCAGCGGCCTGGTCGCGGAGCGTGCCCTCGCCGACGCGCTCGGGACCCGCGCGGAGACCGGCGTGCCGCTCGGCAAGGTGCTGCTGATGTCGGGTTTGATCACGGAGACCGATCTGACCGACATCCTCGCGACCAAGATCCGCGAGGCGGTGACGGACGTCGTGACATGGACCGATGGCACGTTCGACGTTATTCCCAAGGCGCAGTCTCCGGCGACCGGCGTCTCCGCCCACCTCGCCGTCGACATCTGCCTGACGGTCGCCCGCCGGCGGACCGCCCGGATGATCGAGATCATGACCGTGCTCGGTGCCGACGACGTCACGTTCTACGTCCCGCCGACCGCGACCCCGCCGCCCTCCGAGGAAGGCTCGATGCTGGACGCGGAGAGAATCTGGGCGCTCGCCGGCGATCGCCACACCGCCGCCGACATCGCGGCGGCGTTCTCGGGTGAGCGGTTCGGGACGCTGGACGCGCTCGCCAAGATGGTCGTGTCCGGCCGGCTCGTCGTCGATCGACGCCAGAAGGAGCGGACGAACTCCGGTGCCGAGCTCGCCGCCGGTGCCCGCGGCCGCCTGCGCCAGGGCGACAAGGCCGGCGCGTACGCGATGGTCACCCAGGCGCTGCACCAGGATCCGAGCGATCCCGAGGTGCGCAAGACGTTCGCGCAGATCGAGCGCGCGCGCGTCGCCGAGGTCGCGCGCCAGATGCTGTCGCGCCACCGCGTGCCACGGCGGCTCAAGGACGTCGAGTTCGATGCCGAGGACCTCCAGCTCACGGACGTCGAGACCGAGCTCGCGAACCGCGTCGACGGGCGCTGGGACCTGCTCTCGCTGATCCGCTCCGCGTCGGTCCGGGAAGCCGAGGCCTTGCTCGCGTTCGCGAGGCTCGCCGAGGCCGGCGTGGTCGATCTCGGTTGATCATGGAAGCCGCGCAACCCACGCAGCTCGATCGATCGCGCCTCCTGCCGCGCAGCGGGATCGGCGTCGACGGCGCGTGGCTCGTGATCGCCCCGCCCGGTAACCCGATCATCCGCCTCGATGCCCGGCTGCTCGATCGCGTGGAGCTGATCGGCCGCTCGCCGACCGCGCCGCTGGTGTGGTCCGGTGTCGCGACCGCAGGGGTCGCCGCAGCCGCGCTCTCGCTGGTCCCCGGCGGCGTGTTCGCGTGCGCCGGCCTCGCCTACCTCGCCCACGAGCGGTTCAGCGAGGCCCGCCGCCGCCAGCGCAGCCGCGATCTGTTGCTCGCGCTCGGCGATCTCGAGGTCGCGCTGCACGTCGCCGACGGGCCCGAGGCGGCCAAGGGCATCGCCGACCAGCTCGCGCCGTACACGCGCGACGCGCCGATCACCCGGCCCGAGGTCTACGAGGATGCGAAGCGGCGGATGCGCGCGCAGGCCGAGGGCAAGGGCGAGGCGTCCGCGAAGCGCGAGCTCGAGAATGCGCTGCTCGTCGGCAGCGACGTCGTGTTCCTGCACGGCGACTACCTGCAGGTCGGGACGATCTCGTTCCGGATCACGGAGGTCCGCGAGTACGCGCTGCGTGGAGCGAACCTCCCGCTGACCGGTGGCCGCCTGCTGCAGGCGGCGATGGGCCTGCTCGTGGTCGCGGCCGAGAGTCGCTCTCGCTCGGGCGAGGACGTCACGGTGCTGTCGAAGCGGATCGCCGAGTACGAGTCGTGGTCCGGTCACACCGCCGGCCGCTGAGCGTCGCTACGCCGGCAGGGTGACGAGCCGCAGCTCGAACGCGCAGCCCTGCCCGACCTCGGACGCGGCCTCGATCGTCGCGCCCCACGGCTCGAGCACGTCGCGCGCGAGGTCACCGATCGACGGCGCGCGCGGGCTCCCGCTGCCGTTGTCGACGATCAGCACCGCCGCGAACGCACCCTCGTTGATCACGCGGACGCTGAGCGCGCTCCCTGGCAGCTCGCGCGCGGAGCTCGCGCACACGGCGACGAGCTGGGCGACCACGAGCGCGAGCGTCCCCGGGGAGCCGCGCACGCCCGGCACGTTCGCGAGGTCGACGAGCAGCTCGACCTCCGGGCCGAGGTGATGGTTGGCGAGGCGCAGGCCGAGGTCGACCGCGGCCGCGAGATCGAACCAGCCCGGTGGATCGTCGTCGAGGGCGCGGTCGAGCTCGTCGATCCGGCGCGCCAGCGTCGTGACCTCGAGGTAGGCGGCGGCGAGGTCTTGCCGCAGCGTCTGCAGCGACCGCCACGAGTACGGCGTGGGCCCGGTCGACGTCGCCACGTGCCGCTCGAGCTGATCGACGACGATCCCGAGCCGATCGCGCAGCGCTCGCACGGGCTCGGCGAGCTCGCGCGTGATCTCGATCGCGACGTCGCCGGCGACCTCGCGCTTGCTCGAGGTCACAAGGTTCCCGTCAGCAGGAACCAGGTCGTCCCGATGCCGCCCGCGGTGACCCCGCGCGCGTAGCCGAGCTCGAAGGTCCCGGGGACGAAGTAGCCGAAGAACGCATCCATGCGGAGCGCCGCGCCGACCGACGCGCGGAAGTGGCGATCGAAGTCGAACGACGAGTCGAACGCGGTGCCGAGGTCGGAGAGCAGGCCGAGGTGCACGCGGCGCAGGTAGACGGGCAACGTCGCGAGGCCGCGCTCGATCGCGAACAGCTCCTGCCGGTACTCGAGGTTCAGCAGATGGAACTGGTTGCCGACGACGGTGCGGCCCGGGAACCCGCGCAGGTAGCCGGTGACCCCCGCGCGCGTGCTGTTGACGATCGCCATCGCGACGTCCTGCGGGGGGATGCCCCCGAGGCCGAAGGAGCCGGTGCGCACGAGGTCACCGGCACGTAGCGAACCACCGAGCCGGACCGCGAGCGTCGGGGTCTTGCCCCACAGCTGGCGATAGAGGTTCGTCGAATAGCTGACCGTGACGTTGCGATACGTCGCGCCGAGCGCCGGGTGATCGAAGCGCAGGGCGACCGCGGCGTCGAAGCCGCTCTGCCCGCCGACGCCGTAGATCGTGTTGCGCACCGTCGAGAATCCGAGCCGCGTGCCGACGCCGGACTGCAGGTAGTCGGTCGGCGGCACGAGCGGGACGCGCTGGGTGGGATCGGGATCGAGCGTCGCGTCCATCGGCTTGCCGACCAGCCGGAACCAGTCGATGTCGTAGTCGAACGACAGGGTCCAGCTCGCCCTCGGGCGCGACTCGAACGGGATGCTCGACGACACGGTCGCGCTCCAGTCCTCCTCGCGGAACGTCTTGCCGACGCCGTCGACCCGGTAGCCGCCCCGGTTGACCATCGTGCGCGCGGCCGCGAACCGCAGCGAGTGGCGGAAGCCGCCGTAGCCGTACGACGCGCCGATGTTGGCGTCACCGGTGTCGAGGTTGGAGCCGATCGTCAGCGCCCATGCGTGCAGCCCGAACGAGTCCGTGCCGCTGGTCTGGAGCGTCGCGCTCGGTGCATCCCCGAGGTCGAGGGTCCCGGTCCAGACCTGCGGCGCGAGGCTCTCGAGCGGGCGGTACGGCCGCGACGCCGTGACCTTCGCCTCGTCGTCCTTGACGACCTTGGGATCCGGGCGGTCATCGAAGTAGTCGCGTGCGGGCAGCCACGTGGAGCGATCGATCTCGAGCTCGTACAGATCGTAGCCTCCGCGCGGGACCGCGGCCTCGAACGCGAGGCGCTTGCCATCGGGGGATGGGGTCGCGTGGAAGGCACCACCGAGGACGTTGGTGACCTGCCACAGCGCCCGATCCGTGGTGTCGAACGCGTAGATGTTCTGGATGCCAGTGCGATCGCTGTCGAAGTAGATCCACCGGCCGTCGGCGGACCACCGCGGCGACATGTCGATCGCGCGGTCGGCGGTGATCACGTCGACCTTTCCGGTCGCGACGTCGACGACGAGGATGTCGCGAAAGCCACGGTGCCGCCACGCCGAGAACGCGATCCGCGTGCCGTCGGGGCTCCACGCCGGCTGGAACGCCTGGTCGTAGCGCTGGCCACGCCACAGGATCTTCCCCGGTGCATCGGGGACCGCGTCCATCACCTCGAGGACGCTCTCCGAGCTCTCGTTCTTCGAGTACGCGATCTTGCGGCCGTCCTGCGAGACCGCGGGATCGCGCGCACGGCGTCCCTTCGTCAGCCGGATCGTCGTCCGGGTCTTCGCGTCCCAGCGGAACAGATCCTGGAACGCGTACTCGCGCCGGAACGTCCGCCCCTGCTCGAACACCAGCGATCCGTCGTCGAGGAGATCGTAGGGCCCCAGGCCATCGGGCTCGAGGATGTCGCGCGCACTCCGCGCGTCGGCGCCGACCGGCATCGCGCGCAGGCGCGTGTCGCGGTAGCCGTCGTACTGGAGCCACACGAGCTCCTTGCCGTCGGCGGTGTAGTGCGCGAGGTAGTTGACCTCGCCCGTGTCGGTCAGCTTCTTGCCGGTGACCAGGCCCCGTCGCTCCGCCGCCATCTCCTGCATCCCGTAGCGATCGCGCAGGTACAGCTTCCAGTCGTCGTACAGCTCCGTGAACGGCGTGCCGACGACCTTCGCGATCTGACGGTTGATCGCGAACGGCGGCGCGTAGCCGCCGGAGGTGTGGCTCATCTGGCGGAGCGTGTCGTCGCCGAACCGGTCGAACACGTAGCGGAGGAAGTGCGACCCGTAGACGTACGCCGAGTTGCCGCGCGGGTACTGGCGCGGTGCACCGCTGACCTGGTCGAGGCGCAGCTCCTTGTCCTCGTGCCGCGCGATCCGGATGATCTGCTCGAACCGCGAGCCGCGGTTGCGTCCGCCGGCGGAGCGCTTGGACTCCTCGTAGACGGCGATGCCCTCGATCACCCAGCGCGGCATCACCTGGTTCGGAGCCCAGGTCTTGCCGAAGATCCGGTTGTAGATGTTCGGCAGCCCCGACATCGTGTCGAGGTGGAGGATGTGCGTGTATTCGTGGGCCGTCAGGCCGTACAGCCAGTCGTCGTGATCGTCGAGCTCGGTGAAGCTCGTCGGCGCGGTCGCGTAGAGCTGGATCGCGTTGCGCGGAAGCACGCCGGCGAACCCGTTCGCGCTGTCGGTGTCGTCGACGACGGTGATGATCGTCTTGCCGTCGGGAGCGTGATCGAGCGCCGGCACGAGCGTGCGATGGGCGGCCTCGGCGACGACGGCGATCCGGCGGGCGGTGTCCTCGAGCGGATCGTAGTAGTGGACGATGAAGTGCTCGGTCTCGATCGTGTGGTGCACGCGCAGCGGATCACCGGCGTGTGCCGAGACCGTCATCGCCACGAGCCATCCGAGGGCCGTCACCACCGCCGCCCCATGGCGCGCGGTGCGCATCGTCAAGCGCGCCCCTTGCGCTGTCCCGTGAGGCCGAACACGTACTCGCCGACCATCGCGCGGACCTCGGCGGCGGTCGGCAGCTTCTTGATCTTGAGCATCAGGCCCTCGGTCTCGCTCACCGCCATCGAGCGGATCGCCGCCTTGACCTCGGGGACCGAGACCGCGCTCATCGACATCTCGCGGATTCCGAGGCCGAGCAACACGGCCGTGATCGTGGGATCGCCCGCCATCTCGCCGCAGACGGTGACCGGGATCCCCGCATCTCGCGCGGCGCGCGCGACGTCGCCGATCAGGCGCATCAGCGACGGATGCAGCGGCTCGTAGAGGTACGAGACATACTCGTTCACGCGGTCGACGGCCATCGTGTACTGGATCAGGTCGTTCGTCCCGATCGAGAAGAAGTCGCACTCCTGCGCGAGCTGATCCGCG
>Ga0316605_10001111_pt1 | contig 16083 bp, 14 predicted proteins | sample OWC_soil_day20_n_FD_207666 | JGI IMG/M metagenome (GOLD analysis project Ga0316605, IMG submission 207666) | Wetland soil microbial communities from Old Woman Creek delta, Ohio, United States - OWC_soil_day20_noCT | ecosystem: Environmental > Terrestrial > Soil > Wetlands | place: USA: Ohio... | reverse complement strand
TCACCAGCGAGGTGGGAACAGGAAGTAAGTTTACATTATCACTAATTAAAAACGAACATGGCAAAGAAAATACTGCTCGCGGATGACGAGTTAAACTTCGGCTATGCGATGAACGAATTCCTGAAAATGAATGGTTATGACCTCAAATTCGTGAATGACGGGAGGAGTGCGCTTGAGCAATACCACATTTTTCACCCCGATCTTTTGCTTTTTGATGTAAATATGCCTGAAATTGATGGATTCGAACTCGCTAAATTAATACGGGCAACGGACAAAAACATTCCGATTATCTTTATCACCTCAATCAGCGACGACAGCAGCGTGGCAAACGGTTTTGAAATAGGCTGCAGTGACTACCTTAAAAAACCATTCGGCCTGAGAGAGTTAATCATTAGAGTTGAAAAATGTCTCAAAATTTCAACTAAAGACAACGATATCTTCACAATAGGAAGCATGAATTATTCTCCGGAAGACAGAAGTCTCATTCAGCAGGATGGTTCGTCTATCACTCTATCGTTCTACGAAAACAACCTTTTACAAATACTTTGCAATAACTACAATCAGATTTGCAAGGTTAACGACCTGGTTAATACAATCTGGGGAGACAAAGATATCGACACAAAAAAATCTCTTGAGGCTCTGGCATCTCACCTGAGGAAAAAGCTTTCAGAAACCGGCATTAATGTAGAGAACATACGCGGTGTGGGTTATCGACTCAGAAAAACGGAGTAAAGCTTTTTTTTATTAGATTTGTTCCGTAAATACAACAACATGAAAAATTTCTTAAAAATCGTGGCAGGAACCTTTGTTGGTTCTCTGCTTGCTATGGTACTTGGAACACTTATTCTGATAGGTGTAATTGGATCGATAGCATCTTTTACCGAAAGTAAAACGCCAACAGTTCCAGATTCTGCAATTCTTGGAATCAACTTCGCGTCGGCAATAACCGAACAGTCTATAGAGGACCCTTTTGCGGCATTCAATCCTTTCGCAGGCGGTTCTTCCAAATCTACCGGGATACTTGATTTTATTCAAACAATTGACAGGGCAGCAACTGACCCTGCAATTAAGATGGTATATCTTAATCTCAATGAATTGAATGCAGGAATCAGCCATATTGAGGAGATTCGTGCAGCACTCGTAAGGTTCAGGGAAAGCGGCAAACCAATTATTGCTTATGCCGACAATTATTCTCAGGCCGGTTATTACCTTGCCTCTGCCTCAGATAAGGTATATTTGAATCCTGCAGGAACAGCAACCTTAACCGGACTTAGCCTTAGCACTTTGTTCTTTAAAGATTTGCTGGACAAGGCAGGTGTAGAGGTTCAGCTCATACGCCACGGAAAATTCAAAGCTGCTGCCGAACAGTTCATCAGCAATAAAATGAGTGACGAAAACCGTGAACAACTTCAGGCATATCTTGATGCAGTATGGAGTACATGGATGACAGATATTTCTGCTTCGAGAAGAATGCCTGTAGAAAAAATTAACGAGCTTACAAATAACCTGCAACTTGGTACTGCAAAACAGGCACTTGAAGCCGGTCTAGTCGATGGTCTGCTATATAAGGACGAACTTACAGATACTCTTGTCCATCTTTTTGGAGTAAAAGACGAGAAAGCACTTAAATTAATCTCTTCTTCCGATTATTCAAAAGCTACCAAAAAGCTTAACCTGAAAGAGAAAAACAAGATAGCAGTTGTTTATGCCGATGGTGACATTATTATGGGCAAATCGGACGAAAACATTGCTGCCGACAACTTTGTTGCTCTTCTTGCCAAAGTGAGGAAAGACAGCTCAATTAAGGCAGTTGTGCTCAGGGTAAACTCTCCGGGCGGATCTGCTCAGAGTTCCGAAATTATTGAACGCGAGCTTGCTCTTTTGCGTAAGGACAAACCGGTTGTTGTGAGCATGGGAGACTATGCAGCATCGGGGGGATACTGGATTGCTTCAAACGCAGACAAAATTGTCACAAACAATACAACACTTACAGGCTCTATCGGCGTTTTCAGCATGGTTTTAAATGCTCAAAAGACACTTAACAAACATCTGTCGATAAACACAGCAACAGTTAATACAAATAAACACAGCGACATAATGTCAGGGTACAGGTCTCTTGACAATGAAGAAATTGCATTTATCCAGTCTTCTGTTGAGGTAATATATACCGACTTTGTGAATCTGGTTTCTAAAGGCAGAAACCTTTCGGCAGAAAAAGTAGATTCTATTGGACAGGGCAGAATATGGTCAGGTGCAGATGCTTTGAAAATCGGTCTGGCAGATGAAAAGGGCGGTATATCCGAAGCTCTTAAAATTGCAGCCGCAATGGGCGAGGTTGAAACATACAGAATTGTTGAATATCCTGTAATAAAATCTCAGATAGACAAAATCATTGAAACCCTTTCCGAAACCGGCGAGAGTGCAAAAGTGATTGCAAACCCAGAGATGATTCTTGAGAGAGCATACGCTAAGCTTCGCAACGAATCCGGCATCAAAACATATGCCCGCCTTCCATTTAACGTAAATATCCGATAACTTCTTTCAGGGCTGAACAGCCTGCTTAAGTTTTACACATAAAAATGGCTTCTTGATTTAACAAGAAGCCATTTTTTGACTCTTACGTTGACGCATTTTGGGATAAGTACCATATTTACAATTGTTTGCTAAAAAGATAGCATCTTAGATACTATCCTTTTTAGCAAGCATTTGTATGTTAGGCAACTTCGGGCGACTAAATTTGCACTTAACACCCAGATTATGTAGCAGTTGCGAAGAACACGCAGACATTAAGTCTGCGTGTTCTTCGCAACTTACTGGCCAACAATTAATTACTAAAAAAGGTGCGGCTGCGCCGCTTTTTAAAACCATGCGGGTTATAATCATTTCGGCTATCTCCGCCGAAGGTGTATACCTGCGACAGAGGAGCACCTAATTATTTCCAATAAATAATGCTGGCTGTAAAAGTAAAAATGACAGCCAATAATCCGGAAATTATCATAGAAAAAACTCTGGTCCTCTTCTTATCGCTTTTCAAAAAGAGGTAGATTCCCGAAGACAATATCAATGTAGAGATTAAAGCAATAAAAATCATCCATATGGTATACATTTCATCACATATTATCCATACAAAAAATGGGGCAATTCCGTAAAGTGCGAACAGTATCAAAGAAGGGTCTTCCTTGATTCTTTCAACAATTTTCTTAATCGGCTCAATGCCTGGCTTGAAGATAAAACTAATGACGAGGGTAATCAATAACGGAATCCATGCCCACAATCCCAAAACACCATCAGAAAGACCCGGAATTGAGACCATCATCAAAAACATGCTGAATAACAGGCAAAATCCGATGGATGGAAAAGACCATCGGGGGAATTTTTTTGTCCATCCTATACCCAATAGTACAAACATCGAAATCATAGGAGCCCAAAATAAAAATAAATTTATAAATTTAGGAGCGTAAATTCCTGAGTTAGAAAACGCCCATGACAGACCGAATAATCCAAACGGAATTGTTGCCAACAAAGATGTACGGGAAGAAAATGAAGTTTCCATATTCAATAATTTTAATGTGTATTTTTCAATCTTTTTCATCTCATATCCGGGAAGTTGACTGAAAGATGCCCGGAGGGAATCTTCAAAAGAGGCCCCTTCCGACATATTTTGCTCAATCATGCAGCATAGATGATCCATAAAATCTCCTAAAATCAACCGGCTCTCAATATTGTTTATTCGGAGATATCTTTTGACCTGCTTTACCTGCAATTCATTTAACATCATAAACTAAAGGTTTTAAATCAAATAACTGCACCAACATTAAAATTGATTCTTTGATTTCTTCCAGTTTTACGACAGCCGTTTGTTTGCCTGATTCTGAAAGAAGATAATATTTCCTTTCCCTGTTACCTATCCACTCGCTTTCTGTAACCAGAATACCCTCATCCACTAATTTGTGTAGTGCCGGATACAAAGCACCTTCGGTTATGACAATTTTTTGAGAGGACAGTTCCTTTACCTTTTGTGTAATCTGATATCCATACATTTTTCCCTCTTCATTAATTAACTTTATAATCAGAGGCTTAATCGTTCCTTTTAGAATTTCTTGTGAAAACATAATTGATGGTCCTTTAAGTTGTTATTCCAATTCTGAAACAAATATAACTAATTTTCATTATACCTAACATTATTATGTATAATTATATTATGTATATCAAAAAACACAACTTACACATAATCTGATACATGCTAAGAACAAAGAGATATTATATCTCTTTGTTCTTAGCAACCACCACATTAATAGAGAGTTACCTGAATGTGGTTTTTAGTCCGTCTCCGGCAGCGAGTTGTAAATCTTTGAGCCCCTATTTGCATTGCCAACTAATTGATGAGGGCGATTCGGCCGGAACGAAGCAAAGCGAGCGAGGACGCACAAGCCCTCATCAATTAGTTGGCAGTGTGAAAATGACCGTGAGAAAAGAATAGACAACTCGATGCCGGCGATTCGGCCGGAACGCAAAAGAGGCGGGCCTTGTGGGTCCGCCTCTTTGTATTTGTTGAGAGTTATCTCTTAGCTTAGCTTAGCTTAGTTATAGTTAACAGTTACTGTGAAAGGAGTTGCAGAAGTATAAGTTCCGGCAGCCTGGCTTGCGCCTACATTTAGAGTAGCACCTACTTTAACAGTTTGAGCTCCACCTGTAAGAACTGCTGTTCCATCGACAGGGTTGCTTGTAAATGCATTTACAGTCATATTATTGCTCCCTGAAGTAACAGTGGTTGCAGTGCTTGGTAATGTGATTGAGTATGTGTAACCTGCCTGACCTGTAACGTTAAATTCAGCTGCAGCGATTGTTCCTGAAGTAGCAGGAAGAGTAACACCACCTGTAGCAGAACGTGTGCCGGCAGTTGCAAGAACTACTGTTCCGGCTGAAGAACTAACGGCTACATTACCGAAATTCATATCAACGGTTTTAGAAATTGCAATTGGAGTTACAATAGTACTGGTTGCAGTAGCTGTTGCAGAAACCTGTGCGAATGAAGTTGCAGAGAAACCGATGATGGCGATTGCGAGGGAGAAAATTTTGATTGCTGTTTTCATAACTTTTTTTATTTTTTTCTTTATTATTTATTCTGTTTTTTTTGAATTGTTCGTTCTTGCCTTACTATAAGTCACAATGTGTGCCATGATTTTTAAAATAATTCTAAAAAAGTCACAAAAATAAATTCTAAATTTTCATAATATACAGATATACAGAGAAATAAAAATGTTAAATTTCTTTTCGAACGACGAATTTGAGCCCATTTTTTAGGCAAATATGGATAGATGTAAAAGAAATTATTTTACAACATGTAAAGGAATTTTATACACAAAATCAGTCACAGGTCTTAGGCAGCGAGTTGTAAATCTCTATCGTTCCATTTGCATTGCCAGCTAACTGATGAGGGCGATTCGGCCGGACGCAGCAGAGCGGAGGAGGACGCACAAGCCCTCATCAGTTAGCTGGCAGTGTATATATGACTGAGATGAAAACACAACTCGCCGCCGGAGATTTTACTTTAGAAGATGTGCCTCGAGTATTCTGGCTGTAGAGGAAGAGATCTTGAACCTGTCGTCTATGCGTTCGCCAAGCAGACAAAGAATTTGCCCTTTTGCCGAAATGAGTACATATCGGTTTTCTTTTGTGAACATATCCCTCTTTACATCGGTTAGATAGTCACTCACCTTTTTGTTGCCAAACATTCCAAGCGGACGGAATTTATCTCCGTCTTTCCATTTTCTTACAGAAAGAGGAAACTCAATTTTATCGGCATCCATAAAGAAAATCTTATTTGAAGGAGCCGGAGTGAACTGAGCGCCCTTCTCATAAACAGAAATTTCTACGATATCGGTAATGTTCAACTGTCCCCCGTCGTTTTCCGGAAGAGTTATGGGAGTAATAATGAGTTTATCCCTGTCTTTTAAAACGCGATGGGTAGAAGAGTAAAATAGTTTGCCTGGGGTTCCGTTTAACGAAGCAGATATCTGGTGCACCTGATATGAATTAAAACCGTACTCCTCAAGAAGCATGAATAGCCAGTACTCGGGATATTTTTCAGATAAAAGTGGTTCAAGAAGAAATTCAGTTTTTCCCGGAGTGCTTTCTGGCACCAGTATTACCTCTCTCTTTTGCAGATAAAGATCTCTAAGGATATTCCCGGCTGTAGTGAAATGCCTGATGCTTTTTTCCGCCGTATGTAAAAAAGAGCTGTTTATCTCTTCAATAAGAGGAAACACCAGATTTCTTATCTTATTTCTGGAGTAGTGATTTTCGAAATTTGTATGATCGTGGAAGTACTTGACTTCCTCTTTTGTTGCATATTCTTCAATCTCTTTACGGGTAAATCCAAGTAATGGGCGTATAATTTTTTTTCCTTTTAAAGGAATCTCCACAACTTCCCTTATTGCAGCAAGCCCGTCAACACCTGTACCTCTAAGGATATTTATAAACAGAGTCTCAACAGTGTCATTAAGGTTATGGGCTATTGCTAGACAATCAAATCCGTCGTTCTCCATAAGATCATAAAACCATCCGTAGCGGAGCTCCCTTGCTGCCATTTGGATAGAAATACCTTTTGAAAGAGCATACCCCTCCGTATCGAAAGATTTCGAATAGAATTTTATGTTATTTTCCTCAGCCCAATTGCGGACAAGAGCTTCATCTCTGTTGCTCTCTTCCCCCCTGAGGTTGAAATTTACAGTTGCAACAGCAAAATTCGGATATTCACATTTAAGAATAAGGTTGGCCATAGACATCGAGTCAATACCCCCGCTCACAGCAACAAGTACCCCCGGATACTTTTGAGTGTTTTGAGCAGAGTTTGCCCCTGTTAAAAAGAGGAACTTCTCTTTAAATCGTTCCAGCATTATTTTTTATATTGACCAAATGTATGTGAGAATCCTATAGATAAAATTTCTTTAAACTGAACCCTCTTGTCAAGAACAGCGTTCTTGTCCGGGATGAGGATGTTATCGTCGTAAATAAGGTTTGTTCTTATGTTTGCAGAAAAATACTTATTAATTTTTGTATCAATAAACAAATCCCAAATCACCTTAATATTTTGCGGTTTGCCAAGAAAGTCAGAGAAAAGGATAAGTGTAGAAGCAACTGCAACATCCTTAGAAAGCTGCTGTTTATAATCTACTTTAAGCTGTGCACCAAGTTCCAGCTTTGCAGGCTGATCTATTCGGTTTCCGTATTTTGTTCTTAGCAATTCTTTTGTAACGACAACAAGGTTACTGGTAAGAGGCGAAAAGTTGACAGAAACAGATTTTACCGGTTTATAGTCAAGACCAATACCGAGAGAGAAATAGGCCGGAGAAAACGGGCCGGACACCAGTGTTTTTCCTGTGTTTACCGGATAGTTAAAACTATTGGAAAACTGAGAGCGGAAGTTAAATGCAGTAGAAAAAAAGATTTTTTTCCAGGCTCGGTAACCATATTTGCTATCGAAAATTATTTTATCGTCGCTCTTTTTAAAATTCTCCCCAAACGAGTTGATAAATCCCCAGGCAAGTTGCAACCTGTTTTCCCAGAACATATCCCCTGCTTCGTATGTCTTAAAAGTATTCACGTAGGCATTAAGTGCCACAGACGAATATCCACCTGCAGCCCAGTTTGTGAGAGACATTTGTGAAAAGCCCATTTGAAGAAGGGCTCCGCTTTTCCAATTACTTTTTTTTGCCTCTTCGGTTTTTTTCAAATCCGGAATAGAGAACTGAGAAGATAAGTTTAATATTATCTGATGGGATTTTGACAGACCCGGTACTGAATGCCTGTCCTGTATCTGTGGTTTTGCATCCTGAGCGGAAAGAGAAATTGAGAAAAATAAAATAGCTGTGAAAAATACTGATAATCTTTTCATTAAACCTCTCCTATAAATTAAAAATTAAGCATCAAGTACATCATCGGAATTGTACTTGTATCCCATTCTTTTACCTGTTTGCAGTTTTGCGCTTTCAATCTTGTCATTAATCTGTTCCACACTTGCAACTTTAACCAAATCAAACGGAGGTATGAGAAGGTCAAATGAGAGTGTGTAAAGGATTGCTGTTTCAATTACTGAAACCAGCTCCTCTTTTGTCAGCTGACTTTTGCCAAAACTTCTGACCGATCTTTTTTGCCTTTTACCCTCAACAAGAAAGTATTTGTCCTTGTTCACAAAAATTCGGGCAACAAGATAGCCAAGGTCTTCAATTCTGTTATATTTCAAAGAATCCGACAGGAAGTTATATACATTTATCACTCCACAATAGGCATTCTCGGCGTCATTCTTAACAAAATCCGTTTTCCACACAGAGTGATCCCTGTCAAACTGGAAAATATCGGAATGCATGCTAAAAATGAGGACATCATCTGCAAACTTAAGTTCGGCTTCGAATTTCCCTCTGTCTCTGTACTCAAGCCTCACTCTTCTGTCGTTAACATTATCCAGAAGGTCATTAAGGTCGTTGCTCATTTCGTTGAGCACATCCTTAAGCTGATTGAAAACCTCCATTGTATGGTTGAAAACCTGAACTTTTGTGCGGGATTTGGAATTTAACCCATTTAAAATATCCTGCTGCCTGGACGGTAAATCTGATGACATTTTCTCTTTTTTAAAATATAAGTGAATTAAAAATTTTGATAAAAATACAAATAAAATCCAATCTAGTATGACCGGGCAAAAATCACTCTTCTTTTTGACGGTTTTCCCGAGTAAACACAGGTACCTTCTTCTTCCATTACATCCTCCAGAGGTATGCAGCGGATTGTAGCCTTTGTCTCATTCTTGATTTTCTCTTCGGTTTCGGATGTTCCATCCCAGTGACACATAAGAAAACCACCTTCTTCAATTTTAGTTTTGAAGGTTTCCCAGTCATTTACTATATATGTACTGTTCTTGCGGAATTCAAACGCTTTTTTGTAAATGTTCTCCTGAATTTCGTCAAGCAGGTTTTTAATATACTCCTCAATACCCTCTCTTGGCATTGAACTTTTCGAAAGAGTATCCCTTCTTGCCAGTTCAACTGTTCCATTTTCAAGATCCCTTGGTCCTATTGCAATACGCACAGGAACACCTTTAAGTTCCCATTCAGCAAATTTAAATCCGGAGCGAAGGTTGTCGCGGTTGTCAATTTTTGATGTAATATTCATTTTGGTTAAACCTGCCTGAATATCCTTCATTTTTTCAATTATTTTCTCATTCTCTTCATCGGTCTTAAAAATAGGCACCATTACAACATGAATTGGGGCAAGCTTTGGAGGAAGAACAAGCCCGTTGTTATCGCTGTGCGCCATTACAAGAGCTCCCATCAGCCTGGTGGAAACACCCCATGAGGTTGCCCATACATATTCAAGGCTTCCGTCTTTGCTCTGATATTGAACATCAAATGCCTTTGCAAAATTCTGTCCCAGAAAGTGAGAAGTACCGGCCTGAAGAGCTTTTCCGTCCTGCATAAGAGCCTCAATACATAGTGTATCAAGCGCGCCTGCAAATCTTTCGCTCTCGCTCTTGCTGCCTACAATTACAGGCATTGCCATAAATTCTCTGGCAAATTGTGCGTAAACCTGAATCATTTTTTCGGCCTCTTCTATTGCCTCCTGCCTTGTAGCATGCGCTGTGTGTCCTTCCTGCCAGAGAAATTCCGCAGTACGCAAAAACAAACGCGTACGCATCTCCCATCTCACTACATTGGCCCATTGATTAATTAGAATAGGCAAATCCCTGTATGATTTAATCCAATTCTTATATGTACTCCAGATAATAGTTTCCGAAGTAGGTCTAACTATGAGTTCTTCTTCCAGTTTTGCATCGGGATCCACAACAACTCCGGGGCCATTGGGATTAGCCATGAGTCTGTGGTGAGTAACAACTGCGCACTCTTTGGCAAACCCCTCAACATGTTCCGCTTCCTTGCTAAGAAATGATTTTGGAATAAAAAGAGGAAAGTAGGCATTCACGTGTCCTGTCTCTTTGAACATTTTATCCAGCTGAGCCTGCATCTTTTCCCAGATAGCATAACCATAGGGCTTGATAACCATACACCCTCTAACTGCCGAGTTTTCAGCCAAATCTGCCTTGGTTACCAGATTGTTATACCAAAGTGAATAGTTCTCCTCCCTGTTAATTATATCCTTTGCCATTTACGTTGTATTTATGTGCTGTTTATGTTGATTTTATTTGTTTTCGGTACGATTTTTGTGTACATTTGTAACAAGGCACAAAAGTACAAAATAATATTAAAACACAGGAGGTGTGAAATGAAAAACAGTTTTTATATCCTGCTAATCTTTGGATTCGTTATTAGTTCTTGTGGCACATCTAAACAATACACATCTTCGGAATACGGAGATGCCATCTACAACAATTCTCCGGAAAAAGTAATCGTCCTCAGCACTGCTACTGATGAGGGCATGGCCAATCTCAAACAACAGACAAAAGAACTTGGAAGAACAACCGTTAACGGTTACGACGCCAAAGTTGTCTATGTCAACGATGAGGGAGCGGCAGATATTGTGGTTGACGGTGAAAACTCCTATCTGATTCTCGACTCAACAATGTCGTTTGAAGAGAGACTCACTAAATTCAGATCTCCCAACTATAATATAAACATTTACATTTCCGACCGCTGGGGTTGGGACGACAGTGACTATTACAGCCCATGGTGGTACATGAGCAGCAACCCGTGGTTTTACAGAAACAGAATGGATCGTTACTACGGATCAAATTACTATTATGACTGGTGGGGCAGCCCGTTTAGCAGATGGGGCAGCAGATATTACGACCCATGGAGCTATGGCTACAGCGGATACTATGGCTATAACAGCTGGTATGGCTATTATGGTTATGGATATTATGGATATCCATTTAACAGATACTATAACAATTACGGCTATTATGGCTGGTATGGCAATCACAACGGCGACTGGTACAGCGGAGGCGGGCACTCAGGCGGACATTCTTCCGATCGTTCCCGTTACATTGGAAAAAGAGTGGATAATTACAGATCTCCGGGAAGTAACAACAACGGACCATCAAGAGGTGTTGTAAAAAACAGCCCCCGCATCGAACAAATCGGCGGGACAAGAGTTGGTAATACTTCTACTACAAGAGAAGGAAGCGTATACAGAAGAGAAAACAAGACCGGAACTTCCGGTGTAATTCACAATACAGAAGTGGTTAATCCAACCCGTTCAACAGGTCAACGTTCAACAGGTCAAACAGAGAGAACCGGAACAACCTACCGCCGTCCTTCTTCGGAGGCAAGAGTAAATTCAACCGGAAATACTGATAACAGGAGTAATAACACTGTATCAAGAACAGAAAGCTCATACAGGAGAAGTTCTACTTCGGTAGAATCATACCGTGCAGGCAATTCACAAGCAGGATCTTCCGTAAGAAGCACAAACTCTCCTTCAAGAAGTTCCTCTTCTTATGATAGAAATTCCTCTTCCTATGAAAGGAACAGCAGCGCTTCCGGCAGCTCAAGTGTAAGAAGCAGCAATACCGGCAGTTCAAGCAGTTCGACAAGCACAAGCAGCTCAAGCAGCAGCTCGTCATCAGGATCTGGCTCAACATACCGCAGGTAACTTATAAATATCAATTATGAAAAAAAGTTTATTGATTTTATCATCGATACTCCTCGTTACAGCAGTATCGGGGCAGACTGTAAATGATGCTCTAAGAATTTCCCAAAAAACTTATGTTGCAAGTGCATCTTTATTTTCACAGAATTTTTATGAAGGGACGGCCCGTACAGCAGCAATGGGCAACGCATTTATCTCTCTCGGAGGTGATGTGGGAGCCATAAGCATCAACCCGGCGGCTTCAGGTATTTACAAGTATTCTGAATTTTCAATTACTCCGTCGGTAAATGCCTACAGCTCTTCATCGAATTATCTTGGAACAGCAGTAAATAACAACATTGCAAACTTTGGTATCTCATCGGTTGGATATGTGGGTTCTTTTAGCAAGTATAATAAATCAAGAAGAGGTTCTAATATCAACCTCTCCTTTTCCATTAACAAACTGAACAATTATAACAGCCGCTTCTCTGCAAGCGGAAGAACAAACCAGTCAAGCTGGTTGTCTTCTGTTGCCTACGGAGCCGATGGAACTCTTAAAAACGAACTTGATATGACCGATAATACTCAATATCCGTTCAGCATTGGAGTTCCATGGAGGTCAGTTCTTGCATACAATGCATTTTTAATTGACCCACTTCCGGACTCGGATGATACATATTTTGGTGCAACTGAAAATCTTGTTGGAACATCAATTGTTATCGGCGGAGATTTAGACCAGAATTTTACCAGGGAAACTAACGGCGGGCTCTCGGAATTCGTAGTCAATATTGGCGGTGGAGTTGCAAACAAACTATTCTTTGGAGTTAACCTTGGAATCCAGTCCCTAAACTATTCCGATGTTCAGATTTACAGCGAAAGCGCAGTTAACCCAGCTCTCTTTAATTCGGGATTTGACAGCTTTGAACATACATACAGCCAAACAACCACCGGAGTAGGTTTCAATGCAAAGTTCGGGATTATATATCTGCCGTTTAAAGGATTGAGAATTGGAGCTACTGTAGCTACCCCTACTCTTATGACAGTTTCCGATGAGTGGGAGGAAAAGATTGTTTCAAACTTCACAAACCCTTCTGAAACATATACAAAAAGATCTTCTATAGGAGACTATAACTACAACCTTATTACTCCATTGCGCGTAGGTTTTGGTGCATCATGTGTAATTGGAACATTTGGAATCCTGAGTGCCGATGTTGAAGGCGTAGGATACAACTGGATGAAATTAAGCGACAATTACGACGACACAAATCCATTTGACGGTCCCGGGAGAGAAAACGAAACCATCAGCAATGACTTCCGTTTTGCAAAGAACTTCCGCTTTGGCTTTGAAGTGAAACCAGTTCCTCAGCTTGCTTTAAGAGGCGGTTACTCATTTTACCAAAGCCCCGAAACAGGCTGCCCGGATAACCACTTCGTGTCACTTGGTGCAGGTGTAATTTCGAAGAAAGGATTTTTTGGAGACGTTGCAGTTATTCACAAAGTAAAACAAACAGAAAATCTGAGACTTTATGCAGATGTTCCCGGATCAACCGCTCCGGTTGGTTCTTTGGAGAATAGCGCATTAAGAGTGATGCTTACTTTCGGATTCCGTTTCTGATAATTATTCTCTTCAATCAGAGATAAGAAACAGTATCCGGGCCTTCATTAAACAGAAGGTCTACAATAGAAAGATTTGGAATAAAACCATATTTATGGGCAAAAACCTGATGGTATTGCCCATTTTTATTTTGCAGGGGTGATGGTCGTTTTGGATGGATTGCCTCTCTTAAATCTACCTCATGGTTCTCATAAGAGCCGGTAAGCGCCACCTCTCTGCTTATCCCGGCAAGATTCAAAAGCATTGTTGTGAGCTTAAGATTAAAATCAAAAAGATATTCTATCTCCTGCGACTTGTAAAATGGTTCAAAATCGTCCTGATAATATTCAAAAAACGGGGACATCCTGTAGGCCGAGACTATTGCCATCCAGTGTTGTTGCTGCCACTTTCTTGAGTAGTCAATTTTAACTTCTCTCACAGGAACAGAGTGCCCATTGTCTCGCAAGACCGGTATTACTAAAGACAAAAGGCCGTTGGCACTGTATATGTGACAACGGCTTCTGTAACTTTGTTTCTGATAATTTTCAAACTGTTCTATGCAGCATTTTGACGAACTAAGAATGGAACTGAAGTAGTCAATAGGAGGCAAATATGCTGTTGACAGAACAACTTCGCCTGTATTACTCTTCGAGTTCATCTACAGATCTTTTGATAATCCCTCTTTTAGAAGAGCGGATAAAATCTACAATCGCTCTCTTTTCATTAGTCTCTTCAAATTCGGCCTCCACTTTATCACAAGCATCGGACACGTTAAGACCGCTCTTGTAAATTACTCTGTAAATGTCGGAAATCTGCTGAATTTGGTCATTTGAGAAGCCTCTCCTGCGAAGACCTACAATATTGAGATTATAGAAAGCAAGAGGACGGTGACCCGCAAGAACATATGGCGGAACATCTTTAAAAATACTTGAAACTCCTGAAACCATTGCGTGTGCGCCAATGTTTGAAAACTGATGTGCTGCAGAGTGACCGCCAATAATTGCATAGTCATCTACATTGGTCTCGCCTGCGAGCCCTACATAGCTCACCAGAATAACATTATCGCCTATCCTGCAGTCGTGTGCCACATGAACATAGGACATAATCATGCAATTGTTTCCGATTTTTGTGAGAGCCTTTCCGCTGAATGCAGTGCCTCTGTTTACGGTCGCACACTCACGGATAGTAGTGTTGTCTCCAATTTCCACACGGGAAATTTCGCCGGCAAATTTAAGGTCCTGAGGAATTGCGCCAATTACTGCTCCCGGAAAAATCTTACAATTTTTTCCAATTTTAACATAGTCAAGAATAGTAACATGAGGACCTATCCAGGTACCCTCTCCAATCTCAACATTTTCTGCTATGTAGCAAAATGGTTCAATCGTTGCGGTTGTGCCAATCTTGGCATTTGGGTGTATATATGAATGATTCATCTTTGATTAACTATCACTGTTTATTTTTAATAACCTGAGCTACCATATCTCCTTCACAAACCAGAGTGTCTCCAACAAATGCCTCTCCTCTCATGCAAACAATATTTCGTCTGATAGGAGCTGTGAAGACAACTTTAAACACCAGTACATCTCCGGGAACAACTTTTTTCTTGAATTTTACTCCGTCAATCTTTAAAAAATAGGTAGAATATTTTGCAGGCTCGTCAAGTCCGGATAATACAAGAATCCCGCCAACCTGTGCCATTGCTTCAATTATTAATACGCCCGGCATTACTGGTTCGTCTGGGAAGTGTCCTATAAAGTACCCCTCATTAACTCCAATTGTTTTAATCCCAACAACAGAATCAGCAGTCATTTCAGTTATCCTGTCTACCATAAGGAACGGAGACCGGTGAGGAAGCAACGCCTTAATTCCATTAATGTCAATCACAGGCTCTGCATTGGGGTCGTATACCGGTATGTTCTGTTTGTTGAAATAATCTTTTGCCGCTTTCCTGAGTATTTTTGCAACATGGGTATTAATTTGGTGCCCCGATTTGTTTGCAATAATTTTTGCCTTTAGCGGAAATCCGATAAGAGAAAAATCGCCTATAACATCAAGCAACTTATGTCTTGCACACTCATTTGAAAAACGAAGTTCGAGATGATTCAGGTAGCCTGCAGGGCCTCTCTCAAGTTTTGTTGAATGAAAAAGATTTGCAAGCCTGTCAAGTTCCTCCTGAGGTACAGGATTCTCTAAAATCACAATCGCATTGTTCAAATCGCCACCCTTAATGAGGTTGTTCTTAAACAATGGTTCAATTTCGTGAAAAAATACAAATGTACGGCAAGGCGCAATCTCTTTTGCGTAATCCATTTTACTGGAAAATCTGGCATACTGATTACCAAGCACCTGAGAATTAAAATCTATCATCAAATCGATAGAAAAATCATCGTCCGGGATAATAATGAGTTCTGCACCGCTCTTTGCGTCTTTGTAATAGATTTTTTCTTTGATTTCGAAATATTTTCTATCGGCAGCCTGTTCTACAAGGCCGTCTTTAACAAATGAATCAGTATATGGTTTTGCGCTTCCATCAAGAATGGGTGCCTCGGAACCGTCAAGCAAAATTAAAGCATTGTCAACTCCAAGACCGGCTAAAGCAGAGAGTATATGTTCAATTGTGGAGATTCTCATCTCTCCGTGCTCAAGAGTGGTACCTCTATCGGTGGTAGTAACATAATCTACAATGGCATCCATTACCGGTTGCCCTTCTAAGTCTGTCCTCTGAAATTTTACTCCATGATTTTCAGGTGCCGGTGTAACTATCATCGTTACCTGCCGGCCGGTATGTAAACCTTTCCCGGTAAAAGTATAACTCTGTTTTAGCGTGCGTTGTTTAATCTGCATAAAGTTATGGGATGTATAAAACTTGGCAAAGATAAAAAAATATTACTGTTTGTGTAATTTTTTAA
>Ga0316605_10001109_pt1 | contig 16110 bp, 14 predicted proteins | sample OWC_soil_day20_n_FD_207666 | JGI IMG/M metagenome (GOLD analysis project Ga0316605, IMG submission 207666) | Wetland soil microbial communities from Old Woman Creek delta, Ohio, United States - OWC_soil_day20_noCT | ecosystem: Environmental > Terrestrial > Soil > Wetlands | place: USA: Ohio... | reverse complement strand
GAAACTCGACAATCTCCAGCAGAACGCCGCCGTGTCGTTTTGCGCCGTGGGGAGGACGCAGGTCATGCCGGAGAAGTTCGGCACCCAGTATGAAAGCGCTATCGCCGCCGGGGAAACGCGGGAGGTGCTTGACGGGGAAAAACAAACCGCGCTGGAGGGCCTCGTGAAGAAGTATTCGCCAGATCATATCGAAAGCGGCGCGAAATATATTGATTCCCTCACGCACAAGACGCGAGTGTTCAAAATCGCGGTGCATGCCTTGTCCGGGAAATCGAGAAAGAAATAATGCCCTTCTTCACCGTTAACGAAGGCGCAAATAGGGTCAGAGCCACCGGCCCGTCAGCACCCTAAGCTCCGCCTTCTCTGCCGCTGCCAGATGCCGCTTGTCGGCGGAGGCGAAGACATCGAGGCCGGGTGTGTCAATGACGGCTTGTGACCTCGGCCCGTCCGAACCGTGCCGCCAGCCGATCCTGGCCATCATTTTGTAACCGGCCTGGAAGTCGCGTCGAATGGGCGTTGCAGGCATGATGTGCCTGGGAGGCCCATCCATAGGTGCTTGCAGGGCATGGGGTGGCGAAAAGGCTGTGGATAGGCGCTTGTGGGGCAGGGTGGGGGCGGTGACGTATAAATTCACTCTGCCCCTCTTATTCCTTCCTTTCGCCTATTCTCCTTATTCCTGCTTGAGAGGCCCCAGCCCCCGCAATATTTCTTGTTCTGCCTGGAAGACAAGCCAAGCCATAGTGGAGGGATTTAGCCGGCCTTCGCCGAAGTGAATGCCCGCGCTACGAATGTACTTCTCAGCGACTTCGTGGCTAAGCTCAACTATCGATTCCGGTGTGATCTTTGTTTCGTCGATGACAGAGAAAGGGGCACGTCCAAAGATTAGTTTGAACTCCTGAGAGGCTCTCTTGTGCCAGTAAGTACCGTAGTGGGATACCGCATGAGCTCTTAACCATTGCCACATGAATTCTGGATCGGAAACATTGGGAGCTTCCCGATGGCACTTAAGGCAGAGCAGCACAAGATTGGATGGATCCTCGGAGCCTCCCAACGCGCGAGGAACAATGTGACATCTATCAAGATTTGTTTCTTCAGCACAACGCCAACAATGAGTTTCGGCATCTGCCCAGTCGACTGACAGGCCGCACTCATCTTCGAGTTGCGACCAGTACTTAACTATCTCTCGGCGTGACGTATTCATGGTGGATAAAGAACAAAGCAAATGGGGCCAGGGTCACGGACCTGATGTGCTCTTCTTCGTAGTGGCATTTTCGTGGAGAGGCGTATGGCCGATTTCTGTTGTCAGGTCGTTGCGGGTTTTAACCCGCCCGAACCGCGCCGCCAGCCGATCCAGGGTCAGATACACCACCGGCGTCAGGTAGAGGGTGAGGAACTGAGACACCATCAGGCCGCCGACGACGGCGAGGCCGAGGGGGCGGCGCACTTCGGCGCCGGCGCCCCAGCCGATGGCGATGGGCAGGGTGCCGACGAGGGCGGCCATGGTGGTCATCATGATCGGCCGGAAGCGGATCAGGCAGGCGTCGAAGATGGCCTGGGCCGGGGCCTCGCCTTCCTTGCGCTGCTTTTCGAGGGCGAAGTCGATCATCATGATGGCGTTCTTCTTGACGATGCCGATCAGCATGATGATGCCGACGAAGGCATAGAGGCTCAGGTCCACGCGGAACACCACCAGGGTCAGCAAGGCGCCGAGGCCCGCCGCTGGCAGGCCGGAGAGGATGGTGAGCGGGTGGATGAAGCTCTCGTAGAGAATGCCGAGCACGATATACACCACCAGCACGGCGATTAGCAGCAGGACGCCGAGGCCCTTGAGGGAGGACTCGAAGGCCTGGGCCGAGCCTTGCAGGCTGGTGGTGAGGGTGGCGGGCATGGCCAGTTCGCGCTCCAGGGCGTGGATGCGGTCCACGGCGTCGCCGAGGGAAACGCCGGGTTGCAGGTTGAAGGAGAGGGTGACGGCGGGTAGCTGGCCCTGGTGGTTCACCGTCAGGGCCTGGGTGCTGCGGCTGATGCGCGCCACGGTGTCGAGGGGCACCAACTTGCCGCTGCTGGAACGCACATGGAGCCGGGACAGGGTGGCCGGGTCGGCCTGGAATTCCGGCGCCACTTCGAGGATCACGGCGTATTGGGCGGTGGCGGCATAGATGGTGGAGACCTGGCGGGCGCTGAAGGCGCTTTGCAGGGCGTCTTCGACCTGGCCGAAACTGAGGCCGAGGGGGGCGAGTTTGTCCCGATCCACTTCCAGGGCGATGACCGGACTCTGGTTCTTCAGGTTGGTATTCACATCGACGAAGCCCGGCAGTTGCCGCAGCTTGTCGAGGAGAACGCCGTTCCAGTGGTAAAGCTCGTCCAGGTTGCCGTCTTGCAGGGTGTATTGGAATTGGGCGCTGGTGATCTGGCCGCCGATGCGGATCGGCGGCGGGTTTTGCAGGAAGACGCGAATGCCGGGCACGGCAGCGAGCTTGGGGCGCAGGCGGGCGATGATCTGGTCCGGGCTTTCGTTGCGCTCGCCGCGCGGCTTGAGGTTGATGATGAGGGTGCCGGTGTTGGTGGTGGGACGCGAGCCGGTGGCGCCGACGAAAGAGGCGAGGGTGCGCACCGCCGGGTCTTGCGCCAGGATGGCCGCCACGGCCCGCTGACGCTGCACCATGGCGGCGAAGGAAACGTCCTGGGGACCTTCGGTGGAGGCGATGATCTGGCCGGCGTCGCCGCTGGGCAGAAAGTCCTTGGAGACGGCGAGATAGAGGCCGGCGGTGATCGCCAGGGTGGCGAAGAAGGAGGCCAGGATCCAGCGCGGATGGGCCATGGCCCAGGACAGGCTGCGTTCGTAGCCGGAAGTCATGCGGTTGAAGAAACGCTCGAAGGCGAGGAAGACGCGGCCGTGCTGCTCCGGCGCAGCATGCTTGATGTAGCGGCTGCACAGCATCGGCGTCAGGGTCAGGGAGACGATGCCGGAAACGAAAATGGCGGCGCAGATGGTGACGGCAAACTCATGCAGCAGGCGGCCGACAATGCCGCTCATGAACATCACCGGGATGAACACCGCCATCAGCGAGAGGGTCATGGAGATGATGGTGAAGCCGATCTCGCGGGCGCCCTTGATGGCGGCATCGAAGGGCTCTTCGCCGTTTTCCACGTGGCGGATGATGTTCTCCAACATCACAATCGCGTCGTCGACGACGAAGCCCACCGAGAGCGTCAGGGCCAGCAGCGACAGGTTGTCGAGGCTGTAGCCGAGCACCGACATGGCGGCGAAGGTGCCGACCACCGAGATCGGCAGGGCGAGGCTGGGAATCACCGTGGCGGAGAGGTTGCGCAGGAACAGCAGGATCACCAGGATCACCAGAACGCCGGCGAGGATCAGGGTGAACTGCACGTCGTGGATGGCGTCGCGGATGGTCACGCTGCGGTCGTAATGGACCTGGAGTTCGATCGAGGCCGGCAGGTTGGCCTGGAACACGGGCAGCACCTTCTTGATCGCATCCACGGTCTCGACGGTGTTGGCGCCGGGCTGGCGCATCACGGCGAGCATGATGGTGCGCTTGTCGTTGAACCAGGCGGCGACCTTGGCGTTCTCCACGTTGTTGATGACCTTCGCCACCTCGTCGAGCCGCACTGGCGCATTGTTGCGATAGACCACGGTGAGGGGGCGGTAGGCCTCGGCATCGAGCAACTGGCCGTTGGCCTTGAGGGCGAAGTTCTGGCGGCTGCCGTCCAGGGTGCCGAGAGGCTGGTTGACGTTGGCGCCCTTGATCGCCGCCGCCACCTCGTCGATGCCGATGCCCCGGGAGGCCAGCTGGGCCGGGTCGGCCTGGACGCGGACGGCGTATTTCTGGGAACCGAAGACCTGCACTTGGGCGACGCCGGGCAGGGTGGAAATGCGCTGGGCGAGCTGGGTCTCGGCGTAGTCGTTCACCACCCAGGTGGGCAGGGTGGACGAATACATGGCGACGTAGAACACCGGCGAGTCGGCGGGATTGACCTTGCGGAACGAGGGCGGCGTCGGCATGTCCGGCGGCAGCTTGCGCTGGGCGGCGGCGATGGCGGATTGCACATCCTGGGCGGCGGCGTCGATGTCGCGGTCGAGGGAGAACTGCAGGGTGACGGTGGTGCTGCCCTGGGCGCTGGTGGACGTCATCGAGTCCAGGCCGGCGATGGTGGAGAACTGGCCCTCCAGGGGCGTGGCGACGGCGGCGGCCATGGTTTCCGGCGACGCGCCGGGCAACGAGGCCGACACCGAAATGGTGGGGAAGTCCACGTTGGGCAGTTCGGAAACTGGCAGGGAGCGGTAGGCGATGATGCCGAAAATGAGGAAGGCCGCCATCAGCAGCGTCGTCATCACCGGCCGGCGGATACAGAGTTCGGGCAGCTGCACCGCTCAGTCCTTGGGCTTGGGGGCTGCGGCTTCCTTGCCGCCGCCTTGGGTGTCCTGGCTTCCTTTGGCTTTTTCGTCTCGGCGCTCGGCGCCGGCGGCTTTGACCTTGGCGCCCGGCGTGAGGCGCAACTGGCCGTTGGTGACCACGGTTTCGCCGGCCTTGAGGCCGTCGGCAATCACCGCGACACCCTTCTGGCTGGCCCGCACCGTGACTTTGCGCGTGACGGCGCTGCCATCCTCCTGCACCACGAACAGGAAGGCGCCGTCCTGACCCTGCTGGATCGCTTCGGTGGGCACGGTGATGGCTTGCTGAAGCGTTTCCAGCACCAGACTGACATTGACGAACTGCCCCGGCGTGAGCTTCTCGTCAGTGTTGGCAACGGTGGCCTTGAGCTGGACGGTGCCGGTGGTGGTGTCGACGGCGTTATCGAGAAAGCCCACCTCGGCCTCCAGGGGCGTCGAGGCATCGCCGGGAATGCTGACGGTAGCGCGGGTGGAGCGGCTTTCCTGGCTCATGGCGGCGCGCAGTTGCGGCAGGTGCTTCTCTGCCACGGCGAAGCTGACGTAGAGGGGGCGTACCCGGTTCACCACGGCGAGGGCGGTGTCATTGACCTTGACGGCGCTGCCGGGGAACACCAGGCGGGCGCCGACAATGCCGTCGAAAGGGGCGCGCAGGGTGGTGTAGCCCAGTTGCAGGCGGACCAGATCGGCGGCGGCCTGGTCGGCGCGGACGCTGGCCTCGGCAGCCGCAGCGGCGGTGCGCATTTCGCCCACCTTCTCGTCGGAGACGAAGCCCTTGGCCTTGAGGGCAATGTAGCGTTCCACATCGGCGCGGCTCTTGGCGGCCTGGGCCTGGCTCTTGGCCAGGTTGGCCTCGGCCTGACGCAGGCGGGCCTCGAAATCGGCCGGATCGAGGCGCACCAGAATGTCGCCCTTCTTCACCCGCTGGCCCTCGGTGTAGGGCACGGCCTGTACTTGGCCTTCGACGCGGGCCTTGAGGGTGACGGTTTCAAAGGCTTCGGCGCGACCCGGTATCTCCAGGGCGAGGGCGACGTCCTTCAGTTCCGCTTTGGCCAGCACGACGGGAATCGCAGGTGCCGGGCTTTTGGCGGATTTGGCCGGGGTGCCACCGCCAAGAAAGAACCAGGCCCCGGCGCCGATGGCAGCAAGGCCGAGAGTTCCCAGAAGGATGCCGCGCTTGAGAGCCATCTTGAACGGTCAGGGCAGGGGGGCTTCGAGGGCGTAAAGCTCGGCTACGGTTTCCCGCCGCCGCACCAGATGCACCTGGCTGCCATCGACCATGACTTCGGCGGCGCGGGGACGGGTGTTGTAGTTGGAACTCATGGCCATGCCGTAGGCGCCGGCGGAGTGGATGGCGAGCAGGTCGCCCTCGGCCAGGGTCAGATGACGGCCGTGGCCGAGGAAGTCGCCGGATTCGCAGATCGGGCCGACGATTTCGTAGCTGGCGCCGTCGTCGGCACGGGGCGTGACCGGGGCGATGTCATGCCAGGCGTCGTAGAGGGCGGGGCGGGCGAGGTCGTTCATGGCGGCATCGACGACGGCGAAGTTGCGTTCCTCGCCGTGCTTGAGGATTTCGACCTTGGTCAGCAGCAGGCCGGCGTTACCAACCAAGGAGCGTCCGGGCTCGAACAGCAGTTGCTCGTGGCGGCCTTCCAGAGCCTTGAGCAAGGGCGCCAGGTAGTCGGCAGTGGGGAGAACGGACTCGTCGCGGTAGCGAATGCCCATGCCGCCGCCGACGTCGATGTGGTGGAGTTTGATGCCTTCGGCTTCAAGAGCTTCGACCAAGCCCATCAATTTGGCGGCGGCCTCGCCGGCCGGGGCGGGGTCGAGCAACTGGGAGCCGATGTGGCAGTCGATGCCCTTGATGGCGATATGGGGCAGCGATGCGGCCTTGCGGTAGAGGGGCAGGGCCTGGTCGAAGGCGATGCCGAACTTGCTGGTCTTGAGGCCGGTGGAAATATAGGGATGGGTCTTGGGGTCCACGTTGGGATTGACGCGGAAGGAGACCGGGGCCTTTTTGCCCAGCTCGCCGGCGACGCGGTTCAGATGCTCAAGCTCGGAGGCGGATTCGATGTTGAAACAGAAAATGCCGGCTTCCAGGGCGGCGCGCATTTCATCAGGCTTTTTGCCGACGCCGGAAAACACCACCTTGCCGGCGTCGCCGCCGGCCGCCAGCACCCGGGCCAGTTCGCCGCCGGAAACGATATCGAAACCGGCACCGAGGCGGGCGAAGACGTTGAGGATGGCGAGGTTGGAGTTGGCCTTGACGGCGTAGCAGACCAGGGCGTCGCTACGATTGACGGCGGTCAGGGCGTCCCGATAGGCTTGGTAGGCCTTCTCCAGCATGGCGCGGGAATACACATAACAGGGGGTGCCGAAGCGGCTGGCGATGTCGGCGAGGCTCACGTCCTCGGCCATCAGGCTGCCATTCTCGTAGCGAAAAGCGCTCACTTGGCCTCCTCCTTCGCGCTACTATCGGTGGCCGGTGCCGGGCTTGCCTTGGGCGTTTCGGCGGGGGCGGACGGTTGAGCGCGGGGCGGCAGGGTGAGCGGTCCGCGGGTGCCGCAGGCGGCCAGTATCAGGCCGGCGGCAAGGAAGAGTAAGGTTTGGCGCATAAGGCTAGGCCTGAATGGTTGAGGCGAAAAGGAAAAATCCTAACACGGGGACTCTATGGACGAGCGGGAATTCAATGGATTGGCTGATGCCATGTTGGCACGGTTGGAAGTCATGGTCGAAGGGTTAATGCAGGCCGACGAGATCGGGCTGGACTACGAGCTTAAGCCCGGCGGCGTGATCGAGCTTGAGTTCGAGGACGACAGCAAGATCATCATCAACCGCCACACGGCGGCGCGGGAAATCTGGGTTGCCGCCCGCTCCGGCGGTTATCACTTTGCTCCCCGCGACGGCGCCTGGATTTCCGGCCGCGACGGCGGCGAACTGCTGGCGGTCTTGTCGCGGTGTATTTCCGAGCAGTCGGGGCAAAGCGTCAATTTGGCTTAGGCGCAGCGGCTGGCTTTTCAGTCGGATTTACTGCCGATTTCTCCGCCGGTTTTTCCGCTGCCTTCTCGATCGGCTTCTCTGCCGGCTTCTCGATGGCCTTGGGTTTGCCTTCCTGTACCGGGGCCGGAGCCTGCTCGGCGGGCACTTCCTTTTCGGCGTCGGGCGGGGGCAGGCTTTCGGTGTAGATCAGTTCGCGCGAGGTCTTGCCGCCAGGATCGGACGCCGTTACGGCGGTAAGCCCGGAGGGCGCGTCCATATAGCTCTCAGGCACCCCCTTGAGTGCCTTGTCCATGAAGCTGATCCAGATTGGTAGCGCGGCGGTGCCACCGGTTTCGCCGCTGCCCATGCGCTTGGGCTGGTCGAAGCCGATCCAGGCGATGCCGACCAGAGTCGGCTGGTAGCCGCAGAACCAGGCATCGACGTAATCGTTGGTGGTGCCGGTCTTGCCAGCCAGGTCGCTGCGCTTGAGGATGACGGAGGCGCGGGCGGCGGTGCCGCGGCGGGCGACGTCGTGCATCATGCTGTCCATGATGTAGGCGTTGCGGGCATCAATGACCCGTAGCTCCTCGTCGCCGGCGGTGGGGGGCGTGAATTGCGCCAGTACCTGCCCCTTGTCATCGAGAATCTGTTTCACCACATGGGGCTGGATGCGGTAGCCGCCGTTGGCGAAGATCGAGTAAGCCGTGAGTTGCTGCCAGGGCGTGACGGAGCCGGCGCCGAGGGCGAGGGTCAGATAGGGCGGGTGCTTGTCGGCATCGAAGCCGAAGCGGGCGGCGTAGTCTTGGGCATATTGGGGACCGATGGATCGCAACAGGCGGATCGAGACCATGTTCTTCGACTTGGCCAGGGCGTTGCGCAGAGTCATGGGGCCATCGTACTTGCCGTCGTAGTTCTTCGGCTCCCAGGCCTGGGAGCCGGTTTCCTCGGCGGAGATGACGATCGGCTCGTCCGGCACCACCGAGGCCGGGGTGTAACCCTTTTCCATGGCAGCGGAGTAGATGAAGGGCTTGAAGCTGGAGCCGGGCTGGCGCCAGGCCTGGGTAACGTGGTTGAACTTGTTGCGGTTGAAGTCGAAGCCGCCGACCAGGGCGCGCACGGCGCCGTCGATGGGACTGGCAGCGACGAAGGCGGCTTCCACATCCGGCAGTTGGGAAATCTGCCATTGGCCTTTGTCGTCTTTCTGTACCCGGATGATGGCGCCGCGCCGCAGGCGCTTGTTGACCGGCGCCTTGTCGTCCAGCATCTTGGCGGCGAACTTCAGGGCGTCGCCGCTCAGGGTGACGCTGTCCCCGCCCCGTAGCACGGCGCGCACCTGCTTGGGCGTGGCATCCAGCACCAGAGCGGCGAGCAGATCATCCGCGTCTTCCAGTTCGCTCAGCACGTCGTCAATCGCTTCGTCGTGGTCGGTCTTGGCATCTTTCAGGTCAACATAGCTTTCCGCACCACGATAACCATGGCGGCGGTCGTAGTCCATCACACCCTTGCGCAGGGCGGTGTAGGCTGCCTGCTGGTCGGCCCTGGAAAGGGTCGTAACTACGCGCAGGCCGCGGGTGTAGGTGTCGTCGCCAAAACGCTCGAATACCATCTGCCGGGCCATTTCGGCCACATAGTCTGCCTTGACGCCGAAGTCGTTGACGCTGTGCTTGATGCTGAGCACATCCTTCTCGGCGGCAGCGAGTTGGGCGTCGTTGATGAAATCGAATTCCCGCATGCGGTGCAGGATATAGATTTGCCGCTGCTTGGCGCGCTTGGGATTGGCGACCGGGTTATAGGCCGACGGGGCCTTGGGCAGGCCAGCCAGCATGGCTGCCTCGCTGGCGCTAATGTCCTTGAGTTCCTTGCCGAAGTAGATTTGCGCGGCGGAGGCGAAGCCATAGGCGCGTTGCCCCAGGTAAATCTGATTGATATAGAGTTCGAGAATCTGATCCTTGGAAAGGTTGTTCTCGATCTTGAAGGCGAGGAACATTTCAAACAGCTTGCGCGACAGGGTCTTCTCGCTGGAGAGGAAGAAGTTGCGCGCCACCTGCATGGTGATGGTCGATGCCCCCTGGCGCTTGCCGCCTCCCGTCAGGTTGACCAGGGCGGCGCGGGCCACGCCCACCAGATCAACGCCGCCATGCTCATAGAAGCGCGCGTCCTCAGCCGCCAGCACGGCATGCTTCATTATTGGCGGTACGTCCTTGATGCGCACCAGATTGCGCCGTTCTTCGCCGAATTCGCCGATCAGATGCCCGTCAGCGGTGAATACCCGCAAGGGTATCTTGGGTTGATAGTCGGTCAGGACCTCAAGAGACGGCAATTGTGGATAAACGACCACAGTCACAATGCCGACCAGGGAGATGGCAACCAAGGCCAAACCGGCCAATGCAATGAGGGGATAGGCTATCCAGCGCAGATGGGGGTGCAAGATGGAACTTTTCCGGGAACGAGGCCGGGCATTATATGTCTGCGGCAATCCAGACGTCTTCGAGTGTCGTATTTTTGTCGCACCCGAGCTTGATTTGACTTAAATAAATTGCTTTACAGCCGATATAGTTGCTGATAGCATCTAAAGTAAATTATGTATATTGCGCCTAACGCCTCATTTTAAAAGGAAAAGTTCTTGCAGATCGACCTCTCGATCTTCAATCCGAAAGCCCGGCCGCTGCTTGGTCTCGACATCAGTGCCTCCTCGGTGAAGATGGTGGAACTGGCGGATACGGGCAAAGGCGGATACCGCGTCGAGCGCTATTGCATCGAGACCTTGCCTCGCGACGCTGTCGTAGACGGCAATATCACGAATCTTGAGGCAACCGCCGAGGCAGTCCAGCGTGCATGGAAGCGCCTGGGAACATCCACGAAATATGTCGCTCTCGCCCTGCCCGCAGCGGCAGTGATCTCGAAGAAAATCATCCTGCCCGGCAATCTGCGTGAGCAGGAAATGGAAGTGCAGGTCGAGTCGGAGGCCAATCAATACATCCCCTTCGCCCTTGAAGAGGTGAATCTCGACTTTCAAGTGATCGGCCAAGCGCCGTCAAGTCCCGACGAGGTGGAAGTCCTGATTGCCGCGTCGCGCAAGGAAAAGGTCGAGGATCGCGTTGCCTGCGCCATGGCCGCCGGCCTCAAGCCTATTGTGATGGACGTGGAGTCCTACGCTGCCCAGGCGGCTTTCCAGTTGGTTGAAAAGCAACTGCCGGACGAAGGTCATGACCAGGTAATCGCCCTCATCGACGTTGGCGCCAACGTCATGAATGTCACGGTGCTGAAGAATGATGTGCCGGTCTATGCGCGCGAACAGGCTTTCGGCGGCTCCCAACTGACTCAGGATATCGTTCGTGCCTATGGCATGAGTCCCGAGGAGGCGGAGAACGCCAAGCGCAGCGGCTCCCTGCCTGAAAACTACGAAGGCGAGATATTGCGTCCTTTCATGGATGCCTTGGCGATGGAAGTGTCGCGCGCCCTGCAATTTTTCTTCACATCCACCCAGTACAACCTAGTGAATCACATCGTCCTGTCGGGCGGCTGTGCCACCATTCCCGGTATTGACGAAGTGGTTGCCGGCCGCACACAGATTGATACCGTCATTGCCAATCCCTTCGCCGGAATGGCTACATTTGCCCGGGTCAATCCCAAGAAACTGATTGCTGATGCCCCCTCCCTGATGGTGGCTTGTGGTCTTGCTTTGCGGAGGTTCGATCAGTGATCCGCATCAATCTTCTTCCCTGGCGCGAAGAGAAGCGCAAGGCCCGGCGCCAGCAGTTCTACGCCCTGAGCGGCATGATCGTCGTGCTTGCCGGAGTTATCTGGTTCCTCGGCTTCACGATCATTAATGGCTACATCAGTGCCCAGGATCAAACCAACAAGTACCTCGAAACGGAAGCTGCAAAGCTCGATAAGGAAATCGCCGAAATCAACCGGCTCAAGGGTGACATTAGTGCCTTGCTGGAGCGCAAGCGCATCATTGAAACCTTGCAAGCGAACCGAGCCGAGACCGTGCATTTGTTCAATGAGTTGGCGCGGCAGATTCCCGAAGGCGTCTATCTGAAAACGATCAAGCAATCGGGTGCCAAGATCAATTTGACTGGCTTTGCGCAATCGAATGCCCGCGTGTCGACCTTGATGCGAAATCTCGACGCCTCACCAGTTCTTGAGCGTCCGGACCTGGTGGAAATCAAGGCTGCCGTCGTCAATAATCGTCGGCTGGCTGAGTTCAATCTGAATATCACCATCACGCGGCAAACGACGCAAGACAAAGGGAAGCCTGCGGCTCCGGCAAAAGGGGGGGGGAAATGAAAAAGCCCGCGATGCCTAAAGTCAATTTGCCGGCGTTGGACTTCAAACGGCTGGCGGAGGATTTTCGCACCCTCGACCCGAAGGATCCGGGTCTATGGCCCTTGCTGCCGCGAATTATCATCCTGCTGGCCCTCTTTCTGGCCATTCTTGGTGCTGCCGGCTGGTTCGGCTGGATGGCGCAATGGGACGAACTGGAGAAAAAGCGCAAGGACGAATCGTCGCTACGCGACAAATGGATAGACAAGAAAAAGCAGGCGATCAATCTCGATGAGTACCGCCGTCAGCTTGCGGAGATCGACCGCTCATTCGGTGCACTGTTAAAACAATTGCCGAATAAATCCGAGATGGAAGCCCTGCTGGTGGATATCAACCAGGCAGGCTTGGGGCGTGGACTTCAATTCGATCTGTTCAAGCCAGGCAACGAGGCGATGCGGGATTTCTACGCCGAATTACCGATCACCATCAAAATTACCGGCAGCTACCATGATCTCGGCGCCTTCGCTGGCGATGTGGCAAAAATGCCGCGAATCGTGACCTTGAACGACATTGATGTCTCCCTCGGAAAAGACAACGTACTGAGTTTGTCCACTAACGCCAAGACTTTCCGCTACCTCGACGAAGAAGAGATAGCGCGCCTGAAGGCCGCTCAGAAAGCCAAGGCCAAGCCCGGAGCGAAGAAATGAAGCGGGCACCCTTATACCTTACAGTTTTTCTGCTCGGAGCCTGTGCGTCGGATGAGCATCAGGACCTGAAGCAGTGGATGAAGCAAGAAGAGCAGAAGATGGTGCGGCGAGTCGAGCCTTTGCCCGAAATCAAGCCGTTCCCGGTTGTGTCCTACGAAGCGGCCGACTTGTTAGATCCGTTCAAGCCGGCAAAGGTTGTGCCTGAGAAGAATGGCGCAGCGACCGGCGGTGGAGTGAAGCCGGATTTGGATCGCCCGCGTGAACCCCTTGAAGCCTATCCGCTTGAGTCACTAAAAGTAGTAGGAATGCTTCAGCAAGGCAAATTGACCTATGCCCTTATTCGCGCGGACAAGATTCTCCATCAGGTCAAGATTGGGAATTACCTGGGCCAGAACTTCGGCATGATTACTGATGTCAAGATGTATCCCGATGGTGGTGGAGAGGTGTCTGTGCGCGAGTTGGTACAGGACCCCGCCGGCGACTGGGTTGAACGCGCCAGCACATTGCTGTTGCAGCAATAGGAGAAGTAACATGAATTTCTTCGGCAAACACATATGTGCCGTCTTTGCAGGATTGATCCTAAGCGTTAGCCAAGGCCTCGCGGTTGCAGAAACGGCCGCCGCGAACCCTGCGGTGACGCCGGCGGTAACATCAAACGTAATTGAAAATTTGCTGGTCAGTCAGCAGGGTGCTAATACCGTTGTAAAGCTGGTTACGAAAACCCCTCTGACCTCGATACCTGCGAACTTCAGTATTGCTAATCCTGCTCGAGTCGCATTCGATTTCCCCGAAACCGGCAATGGCTTGGGGCGCAATGCGCAACAAATCAATGAAGGTGACCTGCGCAGCGCAAATATCGTTCAAGTTGGATCGCGTACCCGCGTTGTCTTCAATCTTGGAAAGATGGCCGCATACGATGCGAAGGTGGAAGACGGGGCGTTGTTGATCGTGTTTGCTGGGACGGTGGCAGAGCTCAAGCCGGATGCCGTTGCCGGATCTGTAGCGCAGTCGACGCGATTCGCCGAGCTCAAGACGATGGACGAGCCTCAGTCGATCCGAGATGTGAAGTTTCGGCGTGGTCCGGGAGGTGAGGGCCTGATTACGGTGGATCTCTCCTCGGCTAATGTGGGCATTGACATCCGGATGCAGGGTAGCAACCTGGTCATTGATTTTGCCAAGACCCAATTGCCGGACAATCTGCGCCGTCGCTTAGACGTGACGGACTTTGCCACGCCGGTTACGGGTGTGAATGCTACGCAACAGGGCGAGGTTTCACGGATTACGATCAGCCCTACGGGCCTATGGGAGCATAACGCCTACCAAACGGATACTCAGTTCGTGGTTGAGGTTAAGCCGGTGATCGAAAACCCGAATAAGCTGGTTCAGGGGTCGCGCGGTGGTTATCAGGGCGAAAAGCTGTCGCTCAATTTCCAGAATATTGATGTGCGGGCGGTACTGCAGGTAATCGCGGATTTCACGAATTTCAACATCATAACGAGTGATTCCGTCGGCGGTACCCTGACGTTACGGCTGAAAGATGTTCCATGGGACCAAGCCCTGGATATTATTTTGCAGACCAAGGGCCTGGATATGCGCAAGAATGGCAATGTCATTCGAATTGCGCCGCGTGGTGAATTGGCTGCCGAAGAGAAAGCCAATCTTGAGTCGATGCAGCAAATTACCGACCTGGAACCCACTCGCTCGGAAAGCTTCCAGGTTAATTACCAAAAAGCGGAAGATGTCCAGAAGGTGCTCAGTAACAAGGAACAGCCGGTTCTGTCCAAACGCGGGTCGGTGATGGCTGATCTCTACACCAATCGAATTTTTGTCACCGACACACCGTCGCGGCTGAATGAGGTTCGCAATTTGCTGGCGCTCATTGACAAGCCGGCAAAGCAAGTCATGGTGGAGGCCAAGATTATTCAGGCCGATGAAAAGTTTGACCAAGAAATTGGGGTGCGACTCGGTCTCTTCGATATGAAGCCGACCAGAGTGACCGGGGGGAACCAAGGTATCAACATGTTTGGGGGCAGAATAACGCCAGACGTTGTCGCTGCTGGCGCCCCCCAAACTTTTACACGTACTTCAAATACAAATGGCAATGCATACAGCAGCTTCACCCAGTCGTCAACGATGGGACAGGTGTCGTTTTCCTTGTTCAGTTCGGGTCTGAGCCGAATCCTGAACGTTGAATTGCAGGCCATGGAAAGTGATGGCAAAGGCAAAAAGTTGTCAAATCCACGGGTAGTGACTGCGAACAATGTGAAGGCAATCATTGAGGACGGTACGGAAATTCCATACACGGTCACGACAGCAAATACCGTCACCACCCAGTTTAAGAAGGCCAAATTGGCGTTGGAAGTTACTCCCCAGATCACCCCCGATGGTCGGGTAAAGATGAAGCTGATGATTACCAAAGACAGGCCTGACTTTTCAAATGCCGTTAATGGAATCCCGGCGATCGCTAGCTCAAAGGTAGAAACCGATGTTCTGGTGGAAAATGGCGGGACAGTTGTTATTGGGGGTGTCTCCTCAACCGATGACACCGAGACCCTGGATCGTATTCCGGTACTCGGCGACATTCCTTACGTTGGTTTCTTGTTCAAGCATCGCCAAACGAAGCGGACTCGCAACGAACTGCTGATCTTCATCACGCCGAAGATTCTTGACGACACCCTGTCCATGCGCTGATGCATGGGGCGATGTTATAGTCCCACCTCGCTATATTCGAGGTGGTGACGGGTGTCATTAGGCACAGAAAATGTGTTTCTGGTCGGGATGATGGGGTCTGGAAAGACCACTGTCGGGCGTATGCTCGCCAAGCGTTTGAGTCGTCGCTTTGTGGATTCGGACCATGAGATCGAGGCGCGAACCGGCGTCCGTATCCCCGTCATCTTTGAAATTGAAGGCGAAGAGGGCTTCCGGCGCCGGGAGGGAGAAGTTATCCAGTCCCTTGCCAATGAGCGGGGTTTGGTCATGGCGACCGGCGGTGGTGTGGTGCTGTGCGCCGAAAATCGTGCCTGCCTAAAGAATCACGGTCTAGTTGTTTACCTCGATGTGCCGCCCAAGGTGCTCTATGAGCGTACCCGTCATGACCGTAACCGCCCCCTGCTTCAGGTTCCCGATCCTCTTGGCCGTCTGGAGGTAATTCACTCCGAACGCGACAACCTCTATCGCGAGGTCGCGGACGCCGTCATTGACGGCTGTATAGGCGCCAAGGCCGTTGTGGCAGAGATAGAACAGATGTTGGAAAAAAAATGCGCAGCCTGAATGTTTCGTTGGGCGACCGTGCCTATTCGATTCTGATTGGGCCTGGGTTATTGGCGAAACCGACCTTGGATTCCGCCAGACTGCCTTCGTCGCGCGCCGTGGTTATCAGTAATTCGACTGTTGCTCCCCTGTATCTGGATGCGTTATCGAATTCGCTGGCGCGTCATGGTCTCGACGTGGGGCACTTGATCCTGCCGGATGGTGAGGAATACAAACGCTGGGAAACCCTCAACCAGATCTATGACTATCTGCTTGAGCAGCGTTGCGATCGCGCTACGGCGCTGTTTGCGCTTGGTGGCGGGGTAATTGGTGATCTGGTGGGGTTTGCAGCCGCTACCTATCAGCGTGGCGTTCCTTTCGTTCAAGTTCCAACGACGTTATTGTCCCAAGTGGATTCGTCCGTGGGTGGCAAGACCGGCATCAATCATCCGCGCGGCAAGAACATGATCGGCGCCTTCTGGCAGCCCAAACTCG
>Ga0316605_10001108_pt1 | contig 16115 bp, 10 predicted proteins | sample OWC_soil_day20_n_FD_207666 | JGI IMG/M metagenome (GOLD analysis project Ga0316605, IMG submission 207666) | Wetland soil microbial communities from Old Woman Creek delta, Ohio, United States - OWC_soil_day20_noCT | ecosystem: Environmental > Terrestrial > Soil > Wetlands | place: USA: Ohio... | reverse complement strand
AGTCCCGGTAATCGGAATGCCGGCCTGAGTTGGATTCTCTTTTGGATAAGCTCGATCCTGAGCGGGCCATTCGAAAGTTAAGGTTACAGCATTGTCAAATGGCAGGGGCTCGCCATTGCGTAACGCATCATACAAAAGACTCCAGGTATGACCAGAGTTGCAGAACCGGCTGACGTCAAGTCCAGCCAATCTCTGGGCGAATTCGAAGCAGGAGCGCTCTTCTTTGAAATCAGACCTCAAAGCCTCTTCGTCAACCTCCCATTTCTGCGGAAGAAGTTTCTCAATCAAGCCTAATGCAGACCATTTTCCGGACTTGGGAATCGTGTAACCATTCCAGTTATTGATGGCGCCTTCGCTTTCATCATTTCCATCATTATCATCAATCGCATCAGATGGATCGAAATAGCCTGAGGCCATGTGTTGTCCTTGGCCATCCGCCTCCAGAGTTATATCTCCAAGGCAATCCATGTCCTCGTCGGCAACATTGACCATACGCAAAAGTCCAGGTGAGCTTACTGTTTCACACAAAGAGACAAAACGAACAAATCCGTCCGATCCTTGCTCGGCTAGCAGAGTTTCCGGCATGGTGAGTATCAGGTGCCAACCTGGGCGACCAGAAATGACGCCTACAGTCCAGAAGTTGCTTTCAATCGAAGGCACATTTATTAGCGGTGGATGCGAGCCGGTGGTTCGTCGCATACCCTCTGATTCAAACAGTTTTGTTATGGCTGCAACAACTGCGGATGTTTCTCCGCACCCAAGGTAACTATTAAGTTCGCGGTGCCATTCAGACAAGTTAGTGCTCCCGATAGCGAGATGCGCAAGTTAATTCTCGAGGTGTTTTGAAGTCTTGCAGTCAAGAATGGTAAGTGAAAGCGACTGGTTATGTCCAACCTGGCAATTTCACGCAGCTTCCACAAACCGCACCTCCGCTTCAAATTGTTTCCACAGTGATAGCAGATTCTGTCGCCATGTGCATTTGCACAGTCAACAGGAGCTAGCAATCATGAACAAACTCTGCAAAAAATTATGTCGCTGCCTGCGATATGGCATGACGGCAATTGCCGTGCTGGCATTTCCACTGGTCAGCCACGGTCAGGCGGCTTCCGATACGCCGCGCAAACAAACGGAAAGCCCCTACTTCGCCGTCAAAAGCGATGATCCCAGCACGGATCGGTTGCCGCTCAAGGGTACCCAGGTCGATGTCCGCATCCTCGGAGTTATCGCCGATGTGGTGGTCACCCAGCACTATCGCAACGAAGGTCAAAGACCGATTGAGGCGCGCTATGTTTTTCCCGGATCAACGCGGGCAGCGGTTTATGGCATGACTGTGCGGCTTGGGGATCGTTTGTTGACGGCGGCCATCCGCGAAAAGGGGCAGGCCAAGATTGAATACAATCAGGCTAAGAGCGATGGCAAGACCGCTGCGCTGCTGGAGCAGCATCGGGAAAACGTCTTCCAGATGAATGTCGCCAATATCATGCCGGGCGACGATGTCAAAGTGGAGCTGCGCTATACCGAACTGATTATCCCAACGGATGGCGCTTACCAATTCGTCTTCCCGACTGTGGTTGGTCCGCGTTACAACGGCACCCCGGCCACCGGTAGCGGCACCAACGAAAAATGGATTTCAACGCCTTACTTGGCAGCGGGTGAGCTTTCGGCCACGCAATTTGCCATGAAGGTCAGGCTGGTGACGCCGACCAGTGCCAAGGAGATACAGTCGCCTAGCCATAAAATCAAGCTGGCCAAAACCGGCGAGCAAGAAACCAGCATCGAACTGGCACAAACCGGTAGCAATGAGAATAACCGCGATTTCATCCTGAATTACCGCCTGGCCGGCGACAAGATCGAAAGCGGTCTGCTGTTATCGCGCGGCGACAAGGAGAACTTCTTTCTTGCCATGGTCGAGCCTCCGAAGGCGGTTCCCACCTCGGCCATTGTGCCGCGTGACTATGTGTTCATCGTTGATATTTCGGGTTCCATGCATGGCTTCCCACTCAATACCACCAAGGCGCTGATGAACAATCTGCTGGGAGGATTGCGTCCCAGCGACACGTTCAACGTGATGCTGTTTTCGGGCAGCAATACCATGTTGGCGCCGAATTCCGTACCGGCAACAAAAGCCAATGTTGAACGGGCGATTCAAACCCTTAACAATATCCAGGGGGGCGGTGGCACTGAAATCGTTCCGGCGTTGAAGCGTGCCCTGGCGATGCCGACCGACAGCGACCGTGCCCGCAGCTTTATCGTGATTACCGACGGCTATGTCAGCGTCGAGAGAGAAATCTTCGAACTGATTCGCAAGAATCTCGACAAGGCCAATGTCTTCTCCTTTGGCATCGGCGGTTCGGTCAATCGCAGCCTGATTGAGGGGATCGCCCGCGCTGGCCAGGGGGAACCGTTCATCGTGCTCAATCAGGAATCGGCGGTTGCCGAAGCCGGACGTTTCAAGACAATGATCGATTCGCCGGTGTTGAGCCACCTCAAGGTTCGTTTTGAGGGCTTTGAAACCTACGATGTCGAACCGCTGACGTTGCCGGATGTATTTGCCCGGCGCCCGGTAATTCTGTTCGGTAAATGGCGTGGCGAACCCAAGGGCAAGCTGGTGCTTGAAGGCCGGACGACCTCCGGCGCCTATCGCAATGAATTGCCGGTGGAGGCAAACAAAAATTCGGAAGGCAACGGCGCTCTGCGTTATCTGTGGGCGCGCCACCGGGTAGCCGCTCTGACCGATCAGGAAACGCTGGAGGGCGGCGGCAGTTTTCGCCAAGCCATCCTCGATATTGGCTTGGAATACAACCTGCTGACGCAATATACCTCGTTTATCGCGGTGGATAAGGTTGTTCGCAACCCCAAACCAGAGGACAGCGTTACCGTCAAACAAGCGTTGCCATTGCCGGAAGGGGTGAGCAATCTGGCGGTCGGCGGCGAAGTGCCGAGCACTCCGGAACCGGCATCCTGGGCAATGATGTTGATCGCCATCTTCGGCATGGGTTGGCTGGGTTTGCGCAAACGCGGCATCGCCTGATCTGGAGCCGAGACCATGACCACTCGTAACCCTCGTAACGGAAAACTTCCGGAATTCGTGCCGATACTGCCGGCCTGGCTTTGGGTGTTGTTGCCTGTAGTTGCGCTTTGGCCGATCTGGTTGTGGACTGTGGAACGGTTTTGCGATGGTTCCGATGATCCGCTTGGCGTGTTGGCGATTGCGTTACTGCTGATCTCAGTCTGGAGAGAGCGGCAAAGCTTCGTCAGCAGGCCGCGCACTGGTGGCATCGCGGTGGCGGTGCTGTTGGCGGCGGCAGCAAGTTTTTCTGGGCTGCCGTCTTTGGCGCGGGCGGTCATCGCCGTCCTCGCTGTCATGGCGGTTCTTTTCGCCCTGCGCGGCGCACGCACACCGCTGCTGGCCTGGGTCGGACTGGGGCTGCTGGCCTTGCCCGTTTTGTCCTCGTTGCAGTTTTTCGCCGGGTACCCGTTGCGGATTGTGACCGCCGAAGCCTCGGCGCAATTGCTGCAGTTGATCGGGTTGAGTGTGGTGCGCCAGGGCGGCGCCCTGATGGTGCAAGGGAAACTGATTGTTGTCGATGCGCCCTGTTCCGGAATCCAGATGGCGTGGATGGGCTACTTTACCGCCTGCGGCACGGCGGCCTGGTTGCGCTTGTCCAACAAGGCGTTTCTCTGCCGCCTGCCGCTGATCGGCCTGATCGTCATGAGTGGCAACATTCTGCGCAACACCCTTCTGGTGGCCAAAGAATCCGGCCTTGTGGCTTGGCCGGCCTGGAGCCACGAGGCCGTGGGACTGGCAGCTTTTGCTCTGGTCTGCCTGCTGATCCTGCGCCACGTGGCCGCTGCGACGGCCAAAACATGGGTGGCGCCGCTGTATTCGTTCTCGCCGTCCGGTAAGCGAACGCTGCTTGCTGCCGCCTGCAGTTTTGCCGTAATCGGCCTGATGCAGGCGCTGGTTCCGGAAAACGCCAGCGCGCATTCGACTGAAAACAGGCAGGAATGGCCGAACGAATTTGAGGGCCGTCCTTTGCAGCCGATGGCGCTTTCGAGTGTCGAGCAACGCTTTGCCGAGAATTTCCCCGGCGCCATTGCCCGTTTCAATAATCAGAATCAGATCGTGACCTTGCGCGATGTCAGGCAGCCAACCCGCAAACTGCATCCGGCACGCGATTGCTACCGTGGGCTGGGCTATGGCATCAGCGAGGAATCGCTGCAGGAATCGAAAACCGGCTTGCAGCGCTGCTTTATCGCCCGGCGCGGCGGCAATGCATTACAGGTTTGCGAATACATTCAGGATAAAGCAGGGCATTCATTTACGGATGCCTCTTCCTGGTACTGGGCGGCGGTCATTGGCGACAGCCACGGCCCCTGGCGCGCCGTAACGACGGCAAGGAGCCTGTGATGAGCCGCTGCTTCGTCTGCTTGATCGTGCTGCTTCTGGGTCTGCTTGCCGTAGCAGCAGCAACCTTGTGGTGGCTGGATAGGGAAGCTGAGAATGCCTGGGTGTTTCCTGTCCAACCTGGCGGAATCAGGATCAAAATTCCGGCGATGCAGGCCATTCGTCTGGCGACCAGCGATTGGGGAATGGCGATCCTCAACGGATACCAGGCCAAAACGCGGTACGGCACGGTAAAAGTTAGCAGGGAGGATGGCAGGCTGAGACTCCGGTGTTCGCCGTGCGTCTTCAGTGCCAAGGTTCTTGGTGACACACCCTTGGAGTTGCCGCATCTCGAAGTCAGCATTCGTCGCCAAGGCAATCGGTTAAGCGGTGAAATTACTGCCAACGAAATCAAAGCGACATGGCACGGGGAATTGAACAAACACGGGATCAACATCGAGACAAATTTGCCGCCGGTGCCGCTTGCCAGCGTCTATGGGCTTTTCCGCCAACAGATTCCCGAGTTGGCCTATGCACGGATTGAGGGGCGGCTGGCGATGCAGGGTAGCCTTTCACTGCCGGATGGGCGCTGGCATGTCGAACCGCAACTCGATATCGGCCAGGTAGGTGGTTTGGGTACGGAAATCCTGCGCGGCGTTATTCCTCGTCCAGCCTGTTCATCCGTGGCGGCAGGCGACGACAATCGCTGGCTCAAGGCAGCGGTGATCGCCGCCGAAGATCAGAAATTCCTTGAGCACCGGGGGTTCGACCCGGTGGAACTGGCTGCCGCCTTCAAACTCAACGCCAGGCAGAATAGACCGGTACGCGGTGCCAGCACGATTAGCCAGCAGGTGGCAAAGTTGCTGTTTTCCGCCGGAGATCGCACGCCGGCGCGCAAACTGCGCGAACTGCTGTATGCGGTTGAAATGGAGCGCACCCTGGGCAAAGGGCAAATCCTGCAGATTTATCTTGGCATTGTTCCCTGGGGCGAGTCTGTTTGCGGCAGCGAAGCCGCAGCGCAGTATTACTTCGGCAAACCTGCGGCCAGACTGCGCCCCGCCGAGGCTGCCTGGCTGGCCAGTCTGCTGCGCAGCCCGGCGATGGTGCAAAAAGATCCGGAAAGGGTCATGCTTCATGCCGAAAAAATTCTGGGTTGGATGAAGGGAATGGGGCGAAGCCAACGTCAGCGAGCTATGGCTGAGTTGCGGTCGGAGTCCTTTCAAAGGACGCTTTATGATCGGTTTCGTTATAAGGAATGAACTTTTTATTCTTTTATTTTGTGCGTTGTCTGCATTACATTGGCGGTCATGCCATCTCGTGACGCCAACCGCTCAACCAGACAAGGAAAAATTGCCATGAAAATTGAAACTCTCGCCGTCCATGCCGGCTACAGCCCCGACCCGACCACCAAGGCGGTGGCGGTGCCGATCTACCAGACCACCTCCTACGCCTTCGACAACACCCAGCACGGCGCCGATCTCTTCGACCTCAAGGTGCCGGGCAATATCTACACCCGCATCATGAACCCGACGCAGGATGTGCTGGAGCAGCGCGTTGCGGCGCTGGAAGGCGGCATTGCAGGATTGGCGGTGGCCTCTGGCTCGGCGGCGATTACCTACGCCATCCAGAACATTGCCGAAGCGGGCGACAACATTGTTTCTTCGGCCACGCTGTATGGCGGCACGCAAACCCTGTTCGCCTCCTCACTGCCGCAAATGGGCATTCAGGTGCGTTTTGCCGATTACCGCGATCCGTCTTCTTTCGAGAAGCTGATCGACGGCAAGACCAAGGCGATCTTTGCCGAGACCATCGGCAATCCGCTCGGCAACATCACCGATATCGAGAAACTGGCGGAAATCGCTCATCGTCACGGCATTCCGCTCATCGTCGACAACACTGTGCCATCGCCTTATCTGCTGCGGCCGATCGAATTCGGCGCCGACATCGTCGTGCATTCGCTAACCAAATATCTGGGCGGCCACGGCACGTCGCTGGGTGGAATCATCGTCGATAGCGGCAAGTTCCCGTGGGCGCAGCACAAGGAACGCTTCCCGCGCCTGAACACGCCGGAAGCAACCTATCACGGCGTTGTCTTTACAGAAGCGCTCGGTGCTGCCGCCTTTATTGGCCGGGCGCGCGTTGTGCTGCTGCGCAACACCGGCGCTGCCATCAGCCCGTTCAATGCCTTCCTCATCCTGCAGGGGATTGAGACGCTGGCGCTGCGCATGGATCGCATCACCGACAATACGCGCAAGGTGGCGGAATATCTGCAGACCAACGCCAAGGTGAAATGGGTTAATTACGCCGGCTTGCCCGGGCACAAGGATCACGCTTTGGCATTGAAATATCTGGGCGGCAAGCCTTCCGGCATCCTGACTTTCGGCGTACAGGGCGGTCGGGAGGGCGGCGCCCGCTTCCAGGATGCGCTCCAACTCTTTACCCGCTTGGTCAACATCGGCGATGCCAAGTCGCTGGCCTGCCATCCGGCGACGACGACGCATAGTCAACTTTCAGCCAAGGATCTGGAAGCCGCTGGCGTGACAGAAGACACCGTGCGCTTGTCGATTGGTATCGAGCACATTGATGACCTGATTGCCGATCTGGAGCAGGCGCTACAGGCGGTTTGAAACAAGGGTTGTAGGTCGGTTTAAAACCCGACCTGCCCCTTTAAAACCCCGGCGGGTTTTGGTGTGTTGGTTTTTCACAGATGCCGCGCTTGATGCAATCGGCCTGCCGTTGCCAGAAACTCTTTTTGGTGGGTGTGCGCTGTGCAGACTTGGATTTGGCGGGCGCTTTCCGCGTGACGGCTGGTTTGCCAGAAGAATCAGCGGGTGCTGCCGCCGGGGCATCCTTCCTGGGCGGGGCGGGTTCTGTCTTTATGGGACTTGCCTTGTCTGGCATGGGTTCCGGTTCAGTGCTGTAAAAGTGCCAAGCGGCAAGGCTGACGACCAGGATCAGCGCGGCGCCAGCGGCGGCCAGCAAAGGCCATTTGCGGCGCAAGGCCGACGGTTTGGCCTGGGTGATTGCGGGTCTTTCGGGCAGAACGACATTGACCATTTGCAGGGTCGGATCCTGGCTCGCTGCTTTCTGTACCGCTGAAACTTGCGGGGTGCGGAACGCCAAAGTGCGTATTTGGGGATCGACGGGCAGTTCGGCATGGCGGCGCAAGTCACGGGCGATTTCTCCCGCTTCGGCATAACGCTGTTCCCTGTCCTTGGCCAGACAGCGGGCGAGTATCTGGCAGACACCGGCCGGACATTCGGGGTTCTTGATCATCGGGTCTTCGGGCGCTTCATGCAGGATCTTGTACATGATCGAAGCCAGGGTTTCGCCAGAAAAGGGCGACAGGCCGGTGAGCAGTTCGTAGAGAATGACACCAAACGAAAAGATGTCGGAACGCCCGTCCAGCTTTTCGCCGCGTAACTGTTCTGGCGACATGTATTTTGGCGTGCCGAGCAGAGTGCCAGCTTGGGTCAGATCGCCAGTGGGTAGTTGGGCAATGCCAAAATCGGTAATTTTGATACGCCCGTCGGCTGAAACCAGAATATTGGCCGGTTTGATATCGCGATGGATGATGCCGGAACGGTGCGCATAATCAATGCCGTCGGCGATTTGCTCTGCGTAGGACAGGGTTTCTTCCAGTTTGGGGCGCTCGCCGCTGTCGATGATTTCGCGTAGTGTTTTTCCTACCAGGAATTCCATGGCGATGTAGGCGATTTCGCCTTCCTTGCCGGCATCGTGGATGGTGACAATGTTCGGGTGGTTAATGCGCCCGGCCGACTTGGCCTCGCGCTGAAAACGCTGCTCGAATTCACTGTGGTCGCTGCCATTGGCCTCCAGCCGCACCGTTTTGAGGGCGACCGTGCGTTCCAGGTTGGGATCGAAAGCCTCATAGACGATTCCCATGGTACCGCGACCGATTTCCCGCAGGATCTGGTAGCGGCTCAGGCGCGGCATCAGTGGCAGTGTTTTTTCGAAGTCCATAAAATCAGTCAGTCAAATGCCAGGGCATTTTTTGCATCAAACCTTGGCGGCGCCCACCAGGGCGAAAAACGCAGCCAGTCCGCCGAGAAAGACGATGAGAGCCAGGAAGGCGATAATGCTCAGGATAATCATGATCCAGCCCAGCAGCAAGCCGGCTACGGCCATGCCGTCGCCGTCGAGCTTCGGGTCGCGGCGGATTTCGGCGCGGGCAAGATGGCCGGTGATAATGGCGACGATGCTGCCGATCCAGGGCAGGAGTGTCCAGCCCAGTATGCCGAAAATCAGGCTGACAATGGCGGTGGTGCTGGTTTGCCTGTATTCTGGGTTCATGGAATGGCTTTCGCTGGTTTGGTGAAGGCCTATTATCGCTCAAGGGAGGAAAGGATGAACGTTTCGGTTTTGGGTTTGGGCATTATCGGTAGCATCTGGGCGAAAAATCTGATGGCGGATGGTCATGCCGTGCGTTGCTGGAATCGCACGCCAAAGGATTTTCCCAATTTCTATCCTTCCGTCCATGAGGCGGTGGAAGGGGCGGAGGCCATTTTTGTCGTGGTGGCCGACCCGCCTGCCGTGCAATCCGTGCTGGAGCAAATTTGCCCCGTTCTTGCTGGCGGCCAGATGCTGATTCAGTCGAGCACGATTTCGGCGCGATGGACAAAAATCTTTGCCGAAATGGTGCACAAAACCGGCGCCGACTATCTGGAAGCGCCTTTTACCGGCAGCAAGCCGGCCGCCGAGCAACGGCAAACCATTTTCTATCTCGGCGGCGATGCGGCGCTGATCGAAAAGGCACGGCCACTGCTGGCAGCGTTGTCGAAAAGCATCCAGCACATTGGCCCCATGGGTTCTGCTTCGTCCTTGAAACTGGCGATGAACCTCAATATTGCCGGCGTCGGGCAGGCCTTGTGTGAAAGCCTTTCTCTGGCACGGGCAGCGGGCATTTCGGATGATGTTTATTTTGCGGCGCTGGCGCAGAATGTGTCGCGTTCCGGCCTGTCTGATCTGAAGGAAGGCAAGCTGCGTCAGCGCGACTACGCCCCGCAATTTTCACTCAAACACATGGGAAAGGATTTGCGCCTGGCACTGGAAACGGCCGCCGAATTGCCGCTTGCGCTTGATCAGACCCAGAATCTGCTGGCAAACTACGAGCGCGGCATGGCGGCTGGCTGGCAGGACGACGACTTTATCGGGTTGATGCGTTTGGTGGCTGATCAAGACTCTGGCAATAAGCCATAGCGAAAGGCGTGTGGGCAGATCAGCCGGTGCTTCGCGCCTCTTCCTGCGCGCAGGAAACCTGAAACACCTGGCGATCGTCCAGCCGCACGGCGCTCAGGTGGTTGCCCCACAGGCAACCCGAATCGAGCGCCAGCAGGTTGGGCAACAACTTGAGGCCAAGCGCCGACCAATGGCCGGTGACCAGCGTTTTGCTGGCGCTCTGGCGTCCCGGCACCTCGAACCAGGGTAAATGACCGGCCGGCGCGTTGCTGGTTTCGCCTTTGCTGATAAATTCCATGACACCGGCCGGGGTACAAAAACGCATGCGGGTCATGGCATTGACGATGACCCGTAGCCGCGCCCAGCCGGAAAGTTCATCCGACCATGCGGCAGGTTCGCTGCCCCACATGTTGCGGATAAATTCCTGGAAATCATCAGCACTCAAGGCCGTCTGCACTTCCCGTCCCAGTTGGTCGGCCTGTTCCACTGTCCATTGCGGCAGCAAACCGGCATGCACCATGCAGAATTCGCCCTGGCAATGACAGAGCGGCCGGCGGCGCAGCCAATCGAGCAACTCCTCGCGATCCGGGGCGTCGAGGATGGGCTGGATGGTGTCGTCGCGGCCGCGCTTGCGGGCGCCGCCATACGCCATCATGAGCAGGTAAAGATCGTGGTTGCCAAGGACGGTAATGGCGGCGTTGCCCAGGTTGCGGACGTGACGCAAGGTTTGCAGCGATTGCGGACCGCGATTGACCAGGTCGCCGACCAGCCAGAGCTGGTCGCAAGCAGCATCGAAAGCGCAGGCATCAAGCAGGCGGCAAAAGGAATCGTAACAGCCCTGAATGTCGCCGATGGCGTAGGTGGGCATATTTCAGACCCGGTGATTCGCGTTAAAAGGGTTGTGCGAACTTGCGAGAGTAAAGATCCGCCCGGAAAATCAACCTCAGTGCATTTGCAAGGCTGTGCGCAATCATCATGGTCTTGAGCCTCAGTATTTAGAACGTGAAAGAAAGATTGACAAGTATTTTATCCTGAATCTTTCTTTCATTAGGCTGCAGAATCTTTCGTATCATCGTTTCCAATTTTTGTAAGTCTAGGCCAAGGCTCTGCCGAACGCTGGGCACGATTCCAGCAGCCGAGGAAGTGCCATATGGTGTTACGAGATAACCTACTGATCCAGCCAAATGAAGTTTGAAGCTGTAGTCGGCCTTAAGCCCGAACCGTTGTCAAGCCAATACCATTTCGGATAAATAGGTTGCCAGAAATTTATCTCTGGTCGGCAAACCGTCGCGGATGTGCATTCGCCTGATCTTGGCTAACATGCCCACTGTGATCTCTATTCTTTGCCTGCTCAGGAATTAAGCATGATGGCGATTTCAGGTGGATAGTTTCGGATGGGCGTCAATCTTTGATGGGAGTAAGGCTATAATGCGCTTCGCATCCCTGCGGCGCGAGCTTTCTTGGCTCTCGGAGGTTAGGCGAGGCTCTGCGGCTTCCTTCAACCCAATAAACTGGATTCAGCCATGGACGATCTCATCATTCCGGGCCAAGAGTTCACCAGCCCCCCCGCGGGCTCGTGGATCCGTTTTTTGCGCTCATACGGTCCGACGCCGAACAACCAGAACTTGTTCGATGAATATGTTAGCGGCGCGCTGAATCGGGCCAAAGTCCAGCCGATTACCTTGACTAGTCCTCATTTGGAGGCGATGCAGCTGCGGGCGGTTTCGGGAGCTCTTGGATCCATTCTTATTGCGGGCACGGCAGGCGATGGAAAGACCTACCATTGCCGTAGCCTCTGGATGGTGCTCGGAGGTGCTGCGAAGGCATGGGCGGCGCCGGACTTGGTCAAAACACTGGTTTTGGCAGATGGCCGCAGCGCCGTTTTCGTGAAGGATCTGAGCGAGCTCAACGATGAACAAAGCGATGCTGTTTTGGATCTACTGGAGCGCTCTGTGATCGGAGAGGAAAACACTAAGTTCGCGGTAATCGCAACGAACCATGGGCAGATCCTCGAACGACTGCGTGACCTTGGTATTCGTCAAAACAGGGAACATCCGCTGCGCAAGCCGATTCAAGAAGCCTTCCTCCTCTCAGGCGGCCTTTCGGAGCGTCTGGCCCTCTACGATCTGAGCCGCACGGCGCATCGGCAATCCCTCGAAGAAGTAATTTTGGCGGTGGCCGGTCATCCAGAATGGGAGAACTGCAAGCGCTGTGCGTTGCAGGCCGAAGGGCGCATCTGCCCAATCTTCGAGAATCGCAATCGGCTGATGGGCTCGGTCAACGGTGTGCGCTTCGCCGATCGGCTTGGCGACCTAGTTGAAACCTCCCGCCTGAACGGCTGGCACCTGCCGGTTCGTGATTTGCTGGCCCTGGTTTCCAACATCATTCTCGGGCACCCGGACGCCAAAGAAGACCTAATGTCTTGCTCCGAGGTTGGCCGCATCCAATCGGTCGGCGTGGTTGAAAAGGGCAGCCTTTACGACAATGCTTTTGGCGTTAACCTTCCACGTCGTCGCGCGATGGATCGCCCCGTCTTCAAGGCGTTCTCTACCTTCGGTATTGGAGAGGAAACTTCAAACGGATCCGATGGACTCTTGGTTTATGGGGCAGACGACGCCAAGTTGTCCGAGACCTTCCAAAGACTCGTCGGGTCGGATCCCGTCTATGGGGCTACTGTAGCCTACCTCGCGGCTCAGCAGCATTACCTTGAAGGTGATGAGGCCGCGCGTATTGACGGGGGGCAGGAAGACTTCCTGAGTCATTTGGCTGCTCAACGGCGACGCTTCTTTTTCACGCTGCCGGAAAATGAGTCGGATTACCATTACTGGGGCATGACGGCCTTCCGCTATGCCGGCGACTACTTGGAGCTCTCCGATGCACTGTTCGAGCACAAGGCGGTTAGTGAAACGATCCGTGCCCGTTTGGTCCGCGGATTGAATCGCGTAATGACGGGCCTGTTGCTGGAAAACTCCGACCGAATCTTTGTCGCTAGCTCCGGCGGCTTTACCCAATCCCGGATCAGTGTTCTGTGCGACACGCAGACCACAGCGCGACGTCAGAGCGGCCTTGGTATGGCTATCAAACTGGATCTGCAGACTGATCGGCCAGCTCTCGACATCATACTCGGGCACGCGCCCAGCTCCGGGGCGCAATTCACCCTCTCGCCCGTGCGTTTCGAATTCCTTTGCCGGGTCGCCGAAGGCGCCTTGCCGGGAAGCTTCTCCAACGAGTGCTTGGAGGATCTTCTCGCCTTCAAGGCCAAGCTGTTGCGCAAAGCCGAGCGACTGCGCTCGCTTCTGACTTCGGATGACGATGAGGAGGGCTCCGCAGAGGAGGGAGCCTTGACCTTGAATTTCATCGAAATCGAAAAGGACGGCCACGGCTTCACCCGCCCGTCGATGATAAGGATTACCTAATGCCTCTGAATATCGACAAGGTCGACTTCACCGTCGACGAACATATTTGGGGGCACCGCCTCTACGACGAGCAGCTTCCGCACCTGACAGTTCTCGAATTTCTCAGTGTTCTGGGAGCGAATCGGGCCAAACCGCTGGCGAACGATCCCTCCGCCGATGTGCGCTACGCGCCGCAACAGCAAATCAGGCTTAGAGGGCTTTTGTTCAATAACCCGTATGTTGAGACGGTCAGGGAGCGGGGCGATCCGGACGAAGACAAATGGCGCGACTGGATGGATTTGTTCAAACAGGACGCGACGGGCCGCGGCGACTTAGACATGGAGTATCTGCGTAAGTCGTTTCTGACGTTCGATGATTTCGCCAAGGCATTGGAGTTGCTGCGCTCGTCTTCCTTTGAGGCTCGCAGCAACAAGCGCTGGAGCTCCAAATTCGTCTTTCCATTTGGCCCGGACGCTCTCTATGAAGATCTGCGCATTGATTCTGGCGGTGCCTCCAATGACCGCCGCTTCTTCGCGCGAACGGGCGAAGTGCTGTATTTGATGCTCAGCCGAGCCTCAAATGGCCGGGAGCTTGGCAAAAAGTTGGTCGAGAGGCTGTTTGACGTTGGGGCGCCGATGAACCGGCTAGTCAAGGTCCTGCAAGGCGAGCCCCAGAATGCCGAGTCGACTAAGACCATCGGCCAGCGCTATCTGCCCTATGCGACGCATCCGCGCTTCGACCGGATGTGCGATGACTGGCTCGCGATTTTGTCCCGTGACATTCCGATTTATGACGCCTTGGAGCATCTGATCGCCAGCGCCGGCCTCAACTTGCTCCTGTATTTCCTCGAGTGCGCCAAGGCCCACAGTGGAGATGTCGACCCGGTAGAGATGGTCTGCGAGATCATCTCTCGGGAACGAACCAAGGTTCGATCGCTCTCCGGAAAATCCTACCAAGCGCATCAGGCCGTTTCCGAGCGCGCCGTGGTCTCCTTCATCGAATCGATCAAGCTTGACCCCGAATGGGCGGTCGCGCTCGACTCTTCGGATCCTGAGGGGGAGTGTTTGAAGCTGATGCGAGAACGCTTTCAGTGGCCCCCGGCCGGTCGCGATGACGATGACGACTACGAGCGCCTGCGTGGCGACGAACTGGTGCGCAAGCTCGTGGAAAAGGCCAAGAGCCGGCATGACCAGCATTTCGGGAAGATCCACTCGACGTGGTCCAAGTCCATCGGTCTAAGCTCGCGCCGTCTCGCGCGCGGCAACCGCTACGCCCCGAATGATCGCCTCCTGAAAACCCTCGTGGTTACAGTGGTGGACGAGCGCATGCAATTCGACGAATTCCTGCACGAGCTGCGTCGGCGCTACGGCATCGTCATCGGGGACACGGAGGGCGCTCATCTGGTCAAACAGAATTTGGTCGACCAAGAGGCGCTCAGCGAAAACCGCTCGAATCTCGAAGCCCGCCTGCTTGGGCTTGGATTGGTTAGAAGGCTCTCGGACTCCTGCTCGTTCGTCGAGAATCCGTTCGCCAGCGAAGGAAACAATTGATGGTTCCCGATCGCATCGTCGGGCGCGTTGGCGCCGACATCCTCCAACGTCGCATCGCGGATAGCCGCCAAAGCGACGGACAGCTTCCGGACTCCTCCGCGCTCTTTCGCCTGGACAAGCTTTCCTCGGGGCAGATTGCTTCGGTGGTGAAGGCGATTCTGGCCAATCCGGAGCTCTCGGCTCGGGTCGATTTGCGCATCCCTTCGGCCTTGGTCGAAGGCGAGGGGCTTCCTGAAATCGTCCTCACCGCTCAGAACGCGGGGGCCGTGCGCAATTCCGGAACCGACAAGGAGGCTTTGCTCACCGCCAACGGCAATGAGCACAACCTCGCCGACACGCTCGGCCACGTTACGGCGCTGGGAGCCAAGGAATTTCGAGCCAACGAGGACTGCTGGGTGGAGGCGACCTGCCATGTGACCGGCATCGCTCCCGCTCCTGACGACAGGAAAATCTTCTTGGCGGCTTTGAAGGGAATGATGACCTCGTTTGATCTTAGCTTGCACCAGATTGGCAGCTTCTGCGCCTTAGTGAGCGAGGCGAATACGGCGCAAGGCCAGCCGATTCGCGAGTCGATTGGCTGGGCTCTGCCTGCGGTGGGGCTTCCCCGAGACACCTCCTTCTTCTCGAGCGCGCGGACCTTCGGAACCGCCGCCGGTCCATGGCGCAAGGCTTTCGATAAGCTGTTCGTCAATCGCTACCCGCTTCTGTCCAGGCTCAAACCCAACGGCCAGCCCCTTGACGCCGCCGAGATGCTGTTGCTCTTGGAAGAGAACGCGCCGGCTATTCAAGACCATGCCCGCGTCGCTTTGGAGGCGTTCATCAATGCTCCGGCCGGCGACGAGCCGACCGCCCAGGTCATCGCCCTGTTGGAATGGGAAGTCGATGGCGTTCACTTCATTTTTGACAAGCCCCGGGAAAAGCAAAGGGGACTCGCGGATTCCACGATCTACTTTTTCGACCATGACTGCGAAGAGGCCGACGTTCTCGAGGAGCGTTGGCGCAAGCATCTTGAAGAATTCAAGGCACGTGAGCGCCGAGCTGAAACGAACGAGGAGGATGAGGAGTTCTTCGAGCTGCATCGCCGCTACATCGAGCAGGCTCCCAAGCTTCTCTCGCGGTGGGAAAAGGCGATCTTCGGCAAGCCGATTGATTGCCACGACTTTTTCGAAGGCTTCGCGACTGCGGCTCAACGCTTGGTCGCCGGGGCGGATGAGCCGAAAGGCGAGCGCGCTCTTCGGATGACGGTTTCCAAGGGGCGCACCGAGTGGCGCGAGCGCTTCAACCGGGACGTCGGGGCGTATTTCTCGGTGATGCATCAAGGCCTCAAAGAGCTCATGGGAAACAAGGTCGAGTGGATCATCGAGCGCATGGGGTCGGGCAGCCTGCCCGATCCATTGTTCGAGCACCCGGCGTTCCTCGCAAAAGAGAAGGAGATTCGCGGCGACAAGCTTAAAACCTCCACCTCGCTGGCCAAACTGGCTCTCCAAATCAAGTTCGAGGTGGCCTTGATCGAACGGAAGGGGACGGCGACGGAGATTCTGGACAAGACCCAACTGCTTTGGTCGTATCGCCCGGAGTCGATTG
>Ga0316605_10001107_pt1 | contig 16145 bp, 15 predicted proteins | sample OWC_soil_day20_n_FD_207666 | JGI IMG/M metagenome (GOLD analysis project Ga0316605, IMG submission 207666) | Wetland soil microbial communities from Old Woman Creek delta, Ohio, United States - OWC_soil_day20_noCT | ecosystem: Environmental > Terrestrial > Soil > Wetlands | place: USA: Ohio... | reverse complement strand
CGCCGGATGAGCTCTTCGGATTTCCCGGAGAACATGGGGCCGCAGATCACCTCCAGGGAACCCTGGCGCTGATGGACGAACATCGGAAATCCTTACTTCTTGGTGGCGGGCGGAGGTGGCGGAGCCGGGCTGACGGGGGCGGCGGGCCCCATGGGATCAGGAAGCTTCGAGAGGTCCGGCACGGGGTTCATTCCGTCCAGGGGCCTGCCGAGGTCCTTCGCCAGCATGACACCTCCGTCCTTCGGCGAGGCCATCCGAAGCGCCCAGGCCTGTCGGAGGCGGGTGGGCCCTTCGGGAACGACCCGCACGTCCACGGGCTGGAGGCTGGCCAGGCCCATGTTCACAGAGCCTCGCTGATGGGGCACGTAGAGGGCCAGGGGCACCAGGAATGCCAGGGCCACGGCGGGCCACAGCAGGGGGCTGGCCTCCCACTCTTTGGGAGCCAGATCTGGATGCCCGTCGGTCACCCAGGGCCGCACCACCTTCGGCGCCTCCCCCGTGATGGGTTCCAGGAGGCCCGAGTCGATCAGGTCCGCGATGGCCTTGCAGGTGTCCAGTTCCTCGTAGCGGCTGACCTGGATCACATCCTTGATGCTCTGGGCGTGGTCGAAGTACGAAAGCACCATCTCCTGTTCGTGGGTGAGCCCTGAGGAGCCGTGCTGCATCTGCCCCTTGCCGTCCAGCAGCTGAGCGACATCCCGGTCGATGTCGAGGTGCAGGGCCTGGGCCTGGGGCGACTTGCCGAGGGGCGTGTCCATGCCGGGCAGGCGCCGTTCCACCTCAGGCCACTCGTCCTGGATGCGGGCGGCCTCCATGAGCACCGTGTCCACCGGAATCGGCACGAAGTGTTCCCGGTCGAGGTCCGGCGGCAGCATCGAGTCGAACCGGTAGTCCCCCTCCACCCAGCGGAAGGTGCGGTGGAGGATGGAGGTGGCCTGATTGAAGAGGGCGTCCTGCAGATCGGAAGGCGTGACCTTGCCGCTTTCCAGCAGCAGCGTGCCCATGCGCTTGAGGGTCTGCCGCTGCACCTGGACCATGCCCAGCAGCTCCTCGCCCGTGAGGCGGCCCAGGCGCACCAGCATGGTGCCGAGGCGATCCTCCATGCGCACCTGGTTGGAGTCGCAGCCGACAATCTCGCCGTTCTCGAAGAAGACCTTCACGAACTCCTGGCCCTGCGAAAGGACCAGGGTGCCGTTCTTTCCCTGGATCTTGATCATGTTGAACAGGGAGAAGAGGTCGAAGTCCCGGAGGGATCCTTCCAGCGCCATCTCAGGCCCTCCTCAGAATCAGCTTCAGCCAGGAACGAAGGTAGAACAGGCCCACCAGCCCGGCGCCGACCGCGAGCCAGGTGGAGGTGGGATCGGCGAGGATCTCGCCCGGGTACCGCACCGAGCGGCCCGTGGCAAGCACCATGCCCACCGCCAGGCAGAAGGGCAGGAACTCCAGGAGGCCTTCCCGTGTCTCGCCGAGGAAGGCGAGATCGCAACCCGGGAGCAGCACGATGAGGGACTTGTGGATCCACCGCGTGGCCTGCTGATGGTCAGCCACCTCGTCGAGCTTCTTCCGCCGGTTCTCGGCGTGAAGGCCGTCCCGCAGCACGAAGAGGTGGTGGCACTTCGGACACACCTCCACATCCGGGCTGTCCGTCGTGTGGAAGGGCTCGCCACACCGGATGCACTGGGTCGGATGGGCCATGCGGACACTGGCCCGCACCCTGGCCAGGAAGGCGATCAGGCCCAGGATGGGCAGCAGGAGCGCCACCAGGAACGCGGGCTGGGTGAGGTGGAAGGTCCCCACGTCCTTGGGGCCGCCGGCGGCGTCCATGAGGGCCTGCACCCGCTGCGGGGTGTCCGGCAGGGGCATGGGGTAGGTGCGCACATCCTTCTGGGCATCATTCAAGGCGATGAGCAGCGCGTAGCCCTCGGGCGAGGCCGCCTGGGCCTCGTCGCGCTTCGACGCGCCAAGGGCCGTGTCCAGGCGGTTGAAGGCCAGGATGCTCTGGTTGAGGAGCACCTCCATCTTCGGCCCGGCCAGGAGGGCGAGGTCGAAGGTCTTGTCGGCCCCGGCCGCATCGCCGGACTGGGACTTGGCCACACCGAGGTTGTTGAGCACTTCCGCCTGGTCGGGATGGCGGCCCACCAGTTCCTGGAACGTGGCCTCGGCGGCCTTCCATTCGCGGTTCTGTAGCTGGGACCAGCCCTGGAGGAAGGCCTGGTCGGAGGGGGGCAGGAACCGCAGGGCCGAGGCGGGCACGGGCTGGACCTGGGGCTGCATCTGAAGCTTGAGCACGCTGGGCTGAGGCTCTCGCGCGGCCCAGGGCTCCAGCAAACCCAAGGCGGGGTGAATCAGCTGGAGGAGCAGGATGAAAACCGTGACCTTGACCTCCGGCGCCAGCAGGAAGGGAGCGAGCAGGAACAGCCAAAGGATGGCCGCGACCATGGGATCGAGCCCCAGAATCACGGGGCCCGCCAGGATCAGGGCGCCGATCAGGGCGGTCGTCACGGGAGACTGTCCGCGGCGCTTGAGCGGCTCCTCCCACAGGTGCCGCAAAACATTGCGGTAGCGCAGCCCCATGGTTAGGGCCCAGCCCCAGAGCAGCAAGGTGGCCGCGAGACGGATCATGCCCAGGTGCTGGATCAGCCAGAGCCAGCGGTGCGCCGGATGATCCAGGCGCAGCCGGGTCAGGCGGAGCAGCTCGGGCACGCTCCACAGCCAGCCCTGAACGCCCTGCTGGCGCATGAGGGTGATGCGGGTGCCGAGCAGGGTCGGGTGGTCGGGCGCCCAGCGTTCCACCGCCTGGAGCGCTTCCAGGCCGAGGCTGGCCCGCCCGGCCATGCCCTGCTGGCGCGCCCAGACGGCCATGGCCTCGACGAGGGGGGCCACATCCAGGGTGGAGTAGTTGCGTCGTAGGGCCTCCACGTCGAGCTGGGCGGCGCGCACGGCGTCGGCGTCCCCCTTGGCAAGGGCCGCCATCAGATGCTGGGCGCGGTGGCTGAGGGCGATGGCGGGGAGCGGCTCCGTCGCCTGCGGTGCCGCCGGGACCGGTGCGGCTGGAGCCGGCGCCGGCGCGGCGACCGTGAACCAGGCGGCCGCGATCACCAGGGATGCGGCCCGGAAGGCCTTCCAGAATCCCATGCCGTTCCTCCTCGTGTTCATGGCTTCGGGGCCCCGGGCACGTCCGCGCTGGGTTTCAGATCCATCGCCCGCATGCGGAGCTGGTACAGGATTTCATCGATCTGGGCCGTTTCGGAATCCGTGCGGGCCCCTTCCGTCTTGGCCTTCAGGACATCAAGCAGGTCCACATAGAACCGCGCCACCGCAGGGTTCGCGGGAGGCGCCTCCTTCACCATCGGGTGCGGAACCCCCATGGAGAGCAGCGCCTGCTCCGCCAGGAGGTGCATCAGGGCCGTCAAGGATGCTTCCGGCACCGCAGGGTTCATGGGCTACCTCAAACACTTTCAGGAGTTGTCTGCGGGGAAGCCTACCACAGCCCGAATTTTCCTGCATCCGGCTTGGAATCCTGCCCTTTTCCAGGGCTGAAAGACCGGATGAGGTCGCCTTTTGACGAAAAGCACTCGGCGCCAGGGCGGCCCTGTGGAACGATGGATGGGTTTGGAGGAAGCCCCATGCGTCGCCTCGTTCCCGCCCTCATGCTCCCTGCCCTCTGCCTCTCCGTCCAGGCGGAACAGACGGGCCGCATCTCTGGCAAGGTCCTCGACAAAGAGGGCAAGCCCGTTCCCGGCGCCAAGGTGAACCTCAAGCGCACTGACCGCAACTGGAGCAAGGACCTCTTCCCCGACAAGAAGGGGAACTTCCTGCAGGTCGGCCTGGAGCCCAAGGACTACATCATGACGGTGTCAGCCGAGGGCTTCGTCGAGCAGAAGGAGCCGATCAAGATTCCCCTCGCAGACGTGATCGTGAAGAACATCACCCTGCTGACCCCCACGGAAGCCCGGACCCAGGCCATCGCCGGCGGCGGCCAAGGTGCAGACGACCCCGGCGCGGCCCTCGACTCCGAAGGCCGCGATGCCTTCAACCAGGCCATCCCCTTCTACAACGACGGCAAGTACGACGAGGCCCTGCCCCTCGTCGAGAAGGCCTACAAGACCCTGGTGGACGCCAACGAGAAGCTGAAGGACGATCAGGCCAAGGCCGAGCTGGCCCCCGAGATCATCAAGGTCGAGCGCGTGCTGGGCATCTGCCTCGCCCAGGCCGGCGCCAAGAAGGAAACCGCCGAGCCCTACCTCCTGAAAGCCCTGGAACGCAACGCCAAGGACGAGCGCGTGGTGATCGGCCTGGTCGAGGTCGCCAAGGCCAAGGGCGACAAGGCCGCAGAAACGAAGTACACGGCCCAGCTCGAGGCCCTGCAGGGCCCCAACCCAGACGTGATCTACAACAAGGGCGTCGAGGCTTTCAACGCCGGCAAGTCCAAGGAGGCCAAGGCCCAGTGGCTGAAGGCCCTGGAGATTGCCCCCACCTACGCCGAGGCCCACTACATGCTGGCCATGGTCGAATTCGGCGAGAACAACCTGAAGGGAACCAAGACGCACCTGGAGAAGTACCTGGAGATCGCCCCCACCGGGAAGAACGCCGCCACCGCCAAGGAAATGCTGAAGGATCCCTCGCTCAAGAAGATCAAGTAGGGTTCCACCATCCCGAAACAGCAAGGGCCCCGACCGGGGCCCTTGCTGTTTCGGGATGGTCCGCCTACTTCAGCTCGAGACTGATGGGGCAATGGTCTGAGCCCAGCACGTCGGCGTGGATCCGCGCGTCCTTCACCTGGGCCAGCAGGGGCCGGCTGGCGAGGAAGAGGTCGATCCTCCATCCCACGTTCCGCTCCCGCGCCCCGCCCCGGGCCGTCCACCAGGTGTAGAGGCCGGGCACGTCGGGGTTGCGCTCCCGCAGCACGTCCACCAGGCCCGCGCCCAGGTAGAGCTTGAAATCCTCGCGCTCCTCGGGCGTGAAGCCAGGGTTCTTCGTGTTGTCCTTGGGCCGGGCCAGGTCGATCTCTTCCGGCGCCACGTTCATGTCGCCCGTGAGGATCACCTGGTCGCCCGCCGCATGGTGCTTCGCCACGATGGCGGCGAGGTCCTTCGCGAACTGCCGCTTGAAGGGCAGCCGCACGAGGCCCTGGGAGGCATTGGGGAAGTAGCCGCCGATGAAGACGAGCTTGCCCTTCCGGGAGACGATCATGCGGCCTTCGGCGTCGTACCCCTCGATGCCCAGCCCCTTGGCGTGGCTGAAGCCCAGCTCCTTCTTCGAGAGCGTGGCGGAGCCCGCGTAGCCCTTCTTGCTGGTGGCCGGGTACCAGCAGATGTCGTAGGCGCTCTCCAGCTGGCGGCGCACCCCCAGGTCAGCCTCCTCCCATTCGCAGCGGATTTCCTGCAGGGAGAGCACGTCGGGCTCGGTCGCTTCCATCCAGTCCATGAAGCCCTTCTTCAGGACCGAGCGGAAGCCATTCACATTCCAGCTGTAGAAGCGCACGGATCCTCCTTCACAGGGCGGCCAGGGCCTCGTAGGCCGCGGCGTCGAAACCGATGATCATACCCGTTCGGTGCACGAGGATGGGCCGCTTCAGCAGGTTGTTGTCCTGGACCATCAGCGCGATGGCCTCGGCCTTGGTGAGCCGGCGGTCCTTGAGGCCCAGTTCCTTGTATTTGGGACTCCTGGTCCCCAGCACGGGACCAGGATCCGCCGGCAGCAGTCGCGCCAGCTCCGCGGCCTCGAGCGGCTTCTTGAAGTAGTCGCGCACCTCCACGTCGAGGCCCAGTTCCGCGAGCTTCGCCCTGGCGTTCCGGCAGGTGGTGCAGCTCGACTTCATCCAGAGCACCGGCTTCACAGTTCCTCCACGAAACGGTCCAGCAGCCGGTCCGTCCGCCAGCGCAACCAGCCGAACCACAGGAATCCCATCCAGCCCTTCATGCGGCCCTCCAGGCGCAGGTGGGCGCCCTTGGGATCCGGCCGCAGGGTGAGCTGGCCAGATTCCTCGGCGCCGGCCAGGGCGCGGGTCCAGCGGAGGACGAGGCCATCGCCGGCTTCCTCGGCGGCGGTCCAGTCTCGCAGCGCGTGGAGGCTCTTGAAGGCCTCCGGACCGCCGCGGAGCCGCCCCACGACGTGGTCGTAGGGCGCGTCCGTGAGGACCTCGGCCTCGAAGCTGAAGACCGGGCGCTTCACTTCACCAGGAACCCGGGCTGGGCGTCCTCGGGCGGCGCCACCAGGTACGGCTTGCTGGCGTTGTCGCTGGCGGCGAGGAGCATGCCGTGGCTCTCGATGCCCATGAGCTTCCGGGGCGCCAGGTTGGCCACCACCACCACGAGCCGCCCCAGCAGGTCGGCGGGCTCGTAGGCCTTGCCGATGCCGCCCACGATGGTGCGCTGCTCCAGGCCGATGTCGACCTTCATCTTGATGAGCTTGTCGCTCTTGGGCACGCGCTCGGCCTCGAGGATTTTCCCGACGCGAAGGTCCACCTTGAAGAAGGTGTCGGCATCGACAGTCTCGCGGAGCTCGGGCACATCCAGGCTGGGCTTGGGTTCAGCCGGGGTCTCCGGGGGAAGCAGGTCGTTCAATTCCTTCTCCTTGTCGATGCGCTGGAACAGGGGTTTGGGATCGCCGATGGGGCCGATGGCGGGGCCATCGAGGGCGAAGCCGTGGAAGGTCGTCTCGGCCACCTGGGTGCTGTGGCCCAGGGATTCCCAGAGGGTCTGGGCGAGGCCCGGCATCACCGGCGCCACCAACAGAGCCGTGGCCCGCAGGGCCCGGTAGAGGTTCGCCAGCACCGCGTCGAGCTTCGGATCGTTGGCGGGGTCCTTGGCCAGCTTCCAGGGCTCGGCCTTCACGATGTAGCCGTCGAGGGTGCGGAGGTAGGTCCACAGCGCCTCCAGGGCCCCGTGGAAATCGTTGGCCCGGGCCTTCTCCAGATACTCCGGGAAGACCTCGAGCAGTTGGCTCGCCATGGCCTGATCCAGGTCGTCGAAGGTGGCGGGCATGGGCACCACGCCGCCGCGGTAGCGCTGGATCATGCTGAGGGTGCGGGAGGCCAGGTTGCCCAGGCCGTTGGCCAGGTCGGCGTTGAGACGGTCCATGAAGCCCTCGAAGCTGAAACCGCGGTCATGGCCCACCTGCATGTCCCGCATGAAGTAGAAGCGCAGGGCGTCATTGCCGAAGCGCAGCAGGGTGTCGGGGCGCACCACGTTGCCCTTGCTCTTCGACATCTTGTCGTCGCCCATGAGCCACCAGCCGTGGGCCAGGATGGTCGTGGGCTGGAACATCCCGGCGGCCATCAGGAAGGCGGGCCAGTACACCGCGTGGAACCGGAGGATGTCCTTGCCGACGATCTGGAGATCCGGCGGCCAGCTGTTGGCGGGACACCCCGTGAGGTAGTTCAGCAGGGCGTCGAACCACACGTAGATGACGTGCTTCTCGTCACCGGGCACGGGGATGCCCCAGGTGATGCTGGTCCGGCTGATGGAGAGATCCTGCAGGCCGCCTTCCACGAAGCGCTTCACCTCGTTGAAGCGGAAGTCGGGCTGCACGAACTCGGGATGTTCCTCGAAGTGCTTCAGGAGGCGGTCCTGGTAGGCGCTCAGGCGGAAGAAATAGGTCTCCTCCTCGAGTTCCACCAGCTGGTGGGCGAGGCCCTGGGCCTGCAGCTCCTTGGCCTGGGTCTCGGTGACGTAGGCCTCGTCGCTCACGGAGTAGAGACCCTTGTAGGTGGACTTGTAGATGTCGCCCTTGTCCAGCAGGCGCTTGAAGAGGCGCTGCACCTGCTCCCGGTGGTCGGCGTCCGTGGTGCGGATGAAGCGGAAGTGGGTCATGCCCATGGCCTTCCACAGCTCCGTGTAGTTGGCCACCACCTCGTCGGCCAGCTGTTTGGGCGTGATGCCCCGGGCCGCGGCGGCCTTTTCCACCTTCTGGCCGTGCTCGTCGGTGCCCGTGAGGAAGAACACATCTTCGCCGCGCATGCGGTGGAACCGGGCGATCACGTCCGCCAGCACCGTGGTGTAGGTGTGGCCGATGTGCGGCCTGTCGTTGACGTAGTAGATGGGCGTCGTGAGGTAGAAGGGCTTGGACACAGGGGCTCCGAGCCTTCCAGTCTACAGCGAGTCAGCCCCGCCGCTTCCAGCAGGTCGCCACGTGGTCGTCCACCATGCCCACGGCCTGCATGTAGGCGTACATGATCGTGGGGCCCACGAACCGGAAACCCCGCTTCTTGAGGGCCTTGCTCAGCGCCTCGGCCTCGGGCGTCACCGCCGGGACATCGGACAGGGCCTTGGGGTGGTTCACCTTCGGCGAACCGCCCACGAAGGCCCATAGGTAGGCGTCGAAGCTGCCGAATTCCCGCTGCACCTCCAGGAAGGCCCGGGCGTTGTCCCGGGCGGAAGACACCTTGAGGCGGTTCCGCACGATGCCGGGATCGAGAAGGATCCGCTCCAGATCCTGGTTGGACAGCGCCGCCACCCGGACCGGGTCAAAACCCAGGAAGGCCTTCCGGTAGGCCTCCCGCTTGCGCAGGATGGTGATCCAGCTGAGCCCTGCCTGGGCACCTTCGAGGATCAGCATCTCGAACAGGTGGCGGTCGTCGTGCGCCGGCACGCCCCACTCCTCGTCGTGGTAGGCGATGTAGGGGGGATCTCCTCCGCACCATCCACACCGCGGCAGGTTCTCGTGCGAAGGACGATCCATGGAGTCCCCTTGAAGCCCCGGCCCATCGCCCCGACCCATCGCGGAGAGCCGGGCGTCGGCCCAGGCTCCTCCGCGAGGGAGGGTGATCAGGCCTCGACCACCGTGGCCTTGATGATGCGGTCGTTGGCCTTGATGGACTGCACCACCTTGATGTCGGCATCCGAGGCGCACTGGCCGAAGACCGTGTGCACGCCGTCGAGATGAGCCACATTGCGGCGGTCGCCGTTCACCACGAAGAACTGGCTGCCGCCGGTGTCCTTGCCGGCGTGAGCCATGGAGACGGCGCCCAGCTTGTGCTGGTGGGGATTGCCGGCGGTCTCGCACTTGATCTTCCAGCCGGGGCCGCCGGTGCCGGGCATGCCCGAGGCGCCGGGCTTCGTGTTGGGGCAGCCGCCCTGGATGACGAAGTCGGGGATGACGCGGTGGAAGGCCAGGCCGTCGTAGAAGCCGGATTCGATGAGCTTCACGAAGTTCGCCACGGTGCCAGGCGCCTCCTTCGGGAAGAGATCCAGGTTGATGTCGCCCTTGTCGGTCTGGAAGAGCACGCGGGTCATGGTTCACCTCTTGGCAGCAATCCCCCAGGATAAATCGCGGGCGGCCGGTCGTCTTCAGGAACTTCGCGGCCGCCCTGGAGCGCCCTGGCTGCCTATTTGTCGAGCTGGGCCAGGAGCGCATACATGCGGTCCAGCCGGGCCTTCTGGATCCCGGCGCCGATCCGCTCGTATTTCGCCTTGTCGCCCTCCAGGATGGCCGGCACCAGTTCCTTCTCGCGGGTGGCCTTGAAGGCGGACCAGGTGTCCTTCAGCTCCTTGAAGGCGGCCGCCTGCTCCGCCGGCGCCTTGACCTTCCCGAGGTGGGAGGTCACCAGATCGGCGGTGTCCTTCACCAGTTTCTGCTGCTCCGGGCCGCGCTTGTCGCGGTGCAGCACCATGGTCACCAGAGCCTGGCGAGCCGCGGCGATCTCGTCTTTCAGGGTTCCGAATTCGCCGGCACGGCCGGGCGCCGCGACCACCAGCAGGGCCACAGGGAGGAGGTACGATGCGCGCCGGGACATGGAAGACTCCTGGATGGCGCCGCGGTTCGCCCCGGGCATCCCGTTCCATGATCCATGGATCGTGAATTTTAATGACCATCTCGTATTCAATTGTCTAGATTTTGGACAACATCCTCCTGATTCGGCTGAAGCCTGGCCCTGGGCCGCTTCGCGGCCGCCCTACTCGTACAGCTCGGCGATTGGAATGGGGCCGCCACCTTCGCTTCCCCCCACGACCAGGACCTGGCCGGCCAACAGGCGCACGGCGGCGTGGCGGTAGCGGGTGGTCGCGTCGGAAAGGGTCAGGCGGCTGAGCCCCGTGGCCGGATTGAAGGCTTCCACCGTGGCCGAGGCCATGGTGTTCTCGCCAAAAGTGAGCCCCCCGGCCAGCAGCACCGTTCCATCCCCCAACAGGGTGGCGGTGTGCTGGCTCCGCGGTCGCAGGAGCTGGCCCACGGCCTGGAACTGACCCGTGGCCGGATCGTAGATCTCCACGAGGGAGGACACATCCGTGGCCGGAAGGTCCGGGGTGGTGCCGCCGGCGACCAGGACCCGCCCGTCCGGCAGGAGGGTGGCCGTGTGGTTGAAGCGGCGCTGGGCCATGGCGCCGGTGGGTTGGAAGGCACCCGTGGCGGGATCGTACAGCTCCGCCGTCTGCCACACCTGCATCGGACAGCCGAAAAGGCAGGTGCTGTCCTGCCCGCCGATCACCAGCACCCGGCCGTCCGCCAGGGCCGTGGCGGTGTGGCCGGCCCGGGGCACGGACATGGCGCTCGCGGGGCTGAATGTTTTCTGGGCGGGGTCAAACACCTCGCAGGCGGCCAATGCAGTCACCTCGGATCCGGTGAAGGGCAGCCCGCCCGTCAGCAGGAGGCGCCCGTCGGGCAGCAGTGCCGCGCGGTGGGCGTATCGGGCATGCACCATCGTCGATGCGACTGGCGTGAAAACTCCGTTGGCGTAGAGGCTGGAGGAACCCAGGGTGCCTCCGACACCGATGCCCCCCGCGAAGAGCACGCCGCCCCCAGGCAGGGGGTCCGCCGTGTGCGACCAGCGCTTGGCGCCTGTATCTCCCGCGTCCACGAAGGTCCGCGTCGCCGGAAGGAACCGCTCCGCCAGGCTTGATTCGGGGCCTCCGACCAGGAGGACGGAACCATCCCCAAGCAGGGTCGCCGTGTGCGATGCGTGCGTGAGCTGGGTATTGGGCAGGCGGGAGAGGGCCCCTTGGTACGGCTCCACCGAGATGGAGGCTTCGCCGCTTCGGCTGCGATCCAGCGTCTGCGCCTGCACCCGGTAGGTCCCCGGCTGCAGCGGTGCCCGGTAGCGACCCGAAGGGCTGACGGTGCCGCCCGTGGCCTCCAGAACCCGGTAGGTGACCTCGAGCGCCAAGCCCTGCTCGTCGCTGGCGGCGAATTGGACCTCACCGCCGACCTTCACCGCGACCTGCCCCGGCGTCAGCCGAATGGGGCCTTGCGGCCCTGGCTTTCCCGCGGACGAGCCGCCCCCTCCGCAGGCCAGCAGGCAGAGCCCCAGGAGGCCGACGGCAAAAACGCCGCACACGGAGAGTCGGAGCCGTTGGCTCAGGCCTTCGCCAATCATCAGATCACTCCAAAAAACAAAGGACTCACCTTAGGTGTTCCAACTTACGATAATCAACCACCATGGAGCAAGACGGCTTCGATGCGCGCATGCGATCTGGATTTCACCAGGTCCGAGGCTGAGACCCGCCCAGGACAGCCGGAGAGTCCAAGGCGGGTCCGCCCATTCCGGCCTGGAGAGGGCAAGCCGGGCAAGGTGCCCGACATATTCATACAAGTATCTTTAACAATAAATCTTACGCAATAAAAGGCCAGCCACCTCCCGGGTCCAGGCCTGGGGCGCGGTGGACCCGGGTTTCGGCCTGCCCCGAAGAAGATCCGGTAGCATGACGCCAAATCAGCACCTTTCCGGAACACAGCAAAGGAGCTTAAAACTTATTTGCTTGACTTGGTAATTTGCGATAGCTTGATGTTCCATTCTCGCTTGATACACCCCTTCATGCATGCTCTGTGGAGGTCTTCATGCACACCCCTCTAGGTCGCGCGATACAGCTATCCCAGGCGACCCAACCCGCACCGCCTCGAATCGAGGGGGCCCGGGCGAAGTGGACCCACCTTGGGGCCGCCCTGGCAGCCTTGCTGCTCACGGCCGCCTGCACCTCGCCCGGCATGAAGCTGGACACGAAGCCGGGACGTCGCGAGACCACGACCCAGGTGGAGGGGCTCTCCGTCACGTTGCACTCCCTCAGCACCGAAGCCCTGAAGCCCCGGACGCTGCGTCCCCCGGACCCGACGACCGCCGAGCTGCTGCTCACCGAAAAGGCGCCGGCCTACCGCATCGGCCCCCAGGACGTCCTGCTCGTCACCGTCTGGGATCACCCGGAAATCACCATGCCCCTGGGGCAGTTCCGCCAGGACACATCCTCGGGCATCCTCGTGGACGAAGGCGGGCAGATCTATTTCCCGCACGTCGGGAGCTTCAAGGTGGGCGGCATGACCACCTCCCAGGTGCGCGATGCCCTCACCTCGCGCCTCTCCAAGGTGCTGCAGAACCCGCAGATCGACGTGAAGGTCCTGGCCTACCGCTCCCAGAAGATCTACGTGGGCGGCGAGGTGAAGGCCCCGGCTGTCTACAACGTCACCGACGTGCCCTTCACCCTGGCCGAGGCCGTCAACCGCGCCGGCGGATTCACGCCCGCCGCGGATGACAGCCGCATCCTCCTCACCCGCGGGGACAAGACCTGGCGCCTGAACTTCCCGGCCCTGCTCACCTCCGGCAACCGCATCGGCCAGATCCTCCTGAAGGACGGCGACTCCCTGCACATCCCCAGCAACCTGGAGAACCCGGTCTACGTGATGGGTGAGCTGCTCCGACCCGGAACCCTGCCCATGCAGCACGGGAACCTCTCCCTGGCGCAGGCCATCTCCGACACGGGCGGCATCCAGGGCGCCACCGCCGACGCACGTTCCATCTATGTCATCCGCCAGACCGGTTCCAACAACGCCGTGGACGTCTTCCACCTCGACGCCCGCAACCCCACGGCCATGGTCCTCGCCGACCGCTTCCCCCTTCAGTCGCGGGACATCGTCTACGTGGACGCCGGCACGCTGGTCCGCTTCAACCGCGTGATGAGCCTGCTGATCCCCACCGTCACCGCCGTCACCTCGACCGCCATCGCCGTAGGCGAGGTGGACTACTTCATCAACCGGGTGAAGTGAGTTCCTCCCCCGGGCTTCCCACGGGGGGTCCCGAACAGGCTCCCCCTTCCTCCCAGGCCACTCCCTTGACAGCCATTCCTTCGATCCGCTCCATCCTCATCCTGTGCGTGGGAAACCACTGTCGCGCCCCCATCGCCGAGGGGCTCTTCCGCGCGGCCCTGGAACCCGCCATCCAGGTCACCTCCGCCGGGCTGAAGGCCCTGGTCGACGTGCCCGCGCATCCAGAGGTCGTGCGCCTCATGGCCGGGGACGGGTATGACATCTCCGCCCATCGTGGCCGCCAGCTGACGGCGGACATGGCGCGGGAGGCGGACGTCATCCTCGTCATGGACGCCGACCAGAAGGAATGGTGCACACAGCAGTGCCCCAGCGCCCGGGGAAGGATCTTCCTCCTCGGCCACTGGCTGACGAGGCCCAGCCAGGCCATCGAGGATCCCTTCGGCCAGGATCCGGATGCCTTCCGGCAGGCCTTCGACGACATCCAGGAATCCGTGTCGGCCTGGATCCCCCACCTTCTTTCCAAGCAAAGGTCGGCATGACGAACCCAGTCCCCCCTGCCCTCCGCCCCGTCTCCCAGAGCCCCACAGGCACCTTTTTCCGCCTCGGGAAAAGCCTTGAGGAGGCGCGCGAGATCGACCTCCGGGAATGGGTCGTGAACCTCTGGTCCGGGCGCTACCTGATCCTGTCCTGCGCCCTCGCTTTCCTCGCTCTCGGCGCGCTGTACATCTGGCGGAGCACGCCGATCTACCAGGCCGAGGCCCTCCTGCAGATCGAACCGCAGAAGGCCACGCGGGATTCGGACGCCGCCTACACCCGCATGGAGAACCTGTTTCCCGCCCCCTTCGATGCCACCACGGAAATCGAGATCATTGGCAGCAACATGGTGCTCGGCCGCACGGTCCAGGCCCTGGCCCTCGACGTGGTCGCCAAGCCCGACCTGTTCCCCGTGTTCGGCGAGGCCATGGTGAGGAACAAGCCCCACGCGCCGAAGGTCGAGGTGGATACCTTCGAGCTGCCTGACGACATGCGCGGCCTGGTGTTCCAGCTCGTGGCGAAGGCCGATGGCTCCTTTGTCTGGAAGTCGCCTCTGGAACCTCCCACCAGCGCCGGGAAGCCTGGCGCCACGTTCCCGCAGGGTGCGGACCTGGCCACGGGTCGCCCCGGGGAGCTGCTCACCGCGACGTACGGGGGCGAGACCCTGAAATTGCAGCTGCGGAGGCTGATCGGCAAGCCCGGCCAGGTCTTCAACCTCGTTCGGCGGCCCATGCAGGGCGCCATCACCGACATCCGCAACGATCTTGAAGCGGCGGAGAAGGGCGTCACCAACCCGAACAAGTCCACGAACCTGCTCTCGCTCGCCTACCGCAACACCAGCCCGGCCAAAGCGGCCGAAGTCCTCAACGAGATCATGAAGCAGTACGTGCAGCAGAACGTGCAGCGCAAGAGCGAGGAGATCACCCGCACCCTAGACCTGCTGCAGCAGCAGCTGCCTGAAGTCCACGCGAAGATGGAACTGGCGGAGAACCGGCTCAATCGCTTCCGCGCCCAGACCGGTTCCGTGGACATCCCCAGGGAGGCGGACCTGGCCCTCCAGCAGAACTCGAACCTGGCCGGGCAGATCACCGCCCTGAAGCAGCGGAAGGAGGATCTGCGCCGGATCTACCAGGAGAACGCTGATGTCGTGGTGACTCTGAACGCCCAGATCGCCAAGCTGGAGGCCGAATCCGCGCAGGTGAGCCAGAAGGTGCGATCCATGCCGGCCACCCAGCAGGAATTGGTGCGTCTCACCCGGGACGTGCAGGTGAACACCGAGCTCTACACCGCCCTCCGGAACAACATCCAGCAGCTGCAGATCACCCGTGCCGGCGAAGGCCACAACAGCCGCATCGTGGACTACGCGATGCCCGGCCTGAAGCCCATCAAACCCAAGAAGGAGATGCTGCTGGCCGTGTTCCTGGTCATGGGCCTCTTCCTCGGCGTGGGCGTGGTCCTGGTCCGGCGCGCCCTCCAGCAGGGCATCGAGGATCACCGGATCATCGAGACCAAGCTGGGCCTCTCCGTGTTCGTGACGATCCCCCACAGCCGCACCCAGGAGGAGCATTTCAAGGCCCTCTGCCAGCGCCGCTCCGGGACTCACCTCCTGGCCCTCCAGGATCCCGACGACCTGGCCACGGAAAGCCTCCGGAGCCTGCGCACCATGCTCGCCTTCTCCATGGGCGAGAACCCCAACCGCGCCATCATGGTCACCGGCCCCTCCCCCAAGGTGGGCAAGTCCTTCGTCAGCGGGAATTTCTCCGTGGTGCTCGCCCAGGCCGGCGCCAAGGTCCTCCTGGTGGATGCCGACATGCGCCGAGGGAACCTGCACAAGTATTTCGGCCTGGGCAACCGCCTGGGCGGCCTGTCCGAGATCATCGCGGGGTTGTCCAGCTGGAAAGTCGCGCTGCACAAGACCGAGGTTCCCGGCCTCCATGTCATCAGCTCCGGCGAGATCCCGAACAACCCGGCCGAGCTCCTGATGTCCCCAGGCTTCGCCACCTTCCTCGCCGATGTCTCCGGCGAGTACGACTACGTGATCATCGATGCCCCGCCCCTGCTCCCCGTCACCGATGCCACGATCATCGGCTCGAAGGTGGGCACGGTCCTCCTGGTGGCCAAGGCCGGGCAGCATACCCTCGACGAGCTCAGAGCCTGCCAGAGCCGCCTGGATTCCAGCGGCGTCCCCCTGAAGGGCTGCGTGTTCAACGACCTCATGCCGATCGGCCTGGGCTACTACGATCAGCACTACCGCTACGCCTACCACTACAAATACGAACGGGCCGACAACTCCTGAACCATGGCCCCGCCATCGGTAGGCCAGCCCACGCGAGGAACGCTGCCCATGGACATCCTCTATGTGTCGAGGCTCTGCTCTGAGCAGCGGTTGGCGAGGCTGTTGCGCGACCAGCCGGTCAAGCCCGCCCAGCAGGAGCAGAAGTTCCACGGCCTCCTGGCGCGGGGGCTCGCGGCCACTGTCCGGGAGGTGACGGCCCTCTCCCTGCTGCCCCACGATCCAGCCACCCGAGGCTTCCCGGCCACAGAAGCAGAAGTGGAAAAAGGGATCGTCTACCGTTACCTGTCCCTGCGCCGGATCCCGGGGCTCGCGCACGCCTTCACCTTCGGCTGGAGTTTCCTCACCA
>Ga0316605_10001106_pt1 | contig 16145 bp, 9 predicted proteins | sample OWC_soil_day20_n_FD_207666 | JGI IMG/M metagenome (GOLD analysis project Ga0316605, IMG submission 207666) | Wetland soil microbial communities from Old Woman Creek delta, Ohio, United States - OWC_soil_day20_noCT | ecosystem: Environmental > Terrestrial > Soil > Wetlands | place: USA: Ohio... | reverse complement strand
TGGTAAGAAAATTAAGACTATAGGAAATAAATGGAGCGATTTGCAAGCTTCGCGCTTCAATGCCAACTCACAGCCGTTTTATGTTTTGCTTGATACCGAAGGAAACATGCTGGTTCAACCTCTGGGCACCGATTATGATCCTGTATCGTTCACCAAATACCTGGATAGCGGATTGCAAGCTTTCAAGAAAAACGTTCGTTAGTTTTTATCTTCTTTCAATTACAAAAAACTCCCCTACTGAAAATTGAAGTTCAGAAGGGGAGTTTTTTATTGAAAATTATTCTTTGATTAGTTGCTTCATATCATCAGTTAACCCAACTTGCAGCAAAATAGTTCAAAGTTATTGTTATTCAGTTATTTGACACCTTATCTGTTCTTATTTGTGTACTACAGATTTTTAAAAATTCTATTATCATTTTTGTACTACAAAAGGGAAAATCAAAGTTGTAAAATATTTTTTTACTGAATATGTGCATAACATGAATTCACAATACCACAACACTAATATTTAGCAAATGTAATTAACCAATTATTTAACTAAAAGTCAGTTTTTTGTTACAAGTTGGGTTAAGTAATCAATATTCCCTAAAAGCAGTATTGTAACCCTAATAATACCTTTTAATTTTTTAAATTCAAATTAGTGTATTATAATAATAAATCAGTTAATAACTGAACTTCAATTTGAAATTAGATATAAATATGAATAAATAATTGTATTTTTGCAATAATATAAATTAGTCTAGCTTGCAAAAAGATAATGAGAGCCGACTTTAAGCAAATAAAAGAACAGGAAGCAGAGCTTCTTTCACGTCTCCAAAAAGGAGATGAAAAAGCTTTTGCCCAATTATTTTATGCTTATAAAGACAAATTACATGGTTTTGTGTTGGGAATTACTCGTTCCGAACAATTAGCTGAAGATTTACTTCAGGATGTTTTTCTGAAAATATGGCAAAATCGTTCTTTGGTGACCGATGTCGACAACTTTAATGCTTATATTTACAGTATTGCCCGAAATCAGGTGATAGATTCACTCCGACGTTTTGCACGTGAAACTTGCGCTCTTGACCAACTGGCTGAAACAGCTTTATTTGCAACGGAAGAACATACTCCTTTAAACAAATTGGAGAACAAAGAAATTCTGGAGAGAATCCATGAAGCCATACGTCAACTCCCTCCGCAGCAACAAAAAGTATATATACTCCATAAAGAAAAAGGTCTTAAAATCGAAGACATAGCCGAACAGATGAATCTTTCGGTATCAACCATTCGAAACCACATGATGCATGCTACATCCAACCTTCGCCGCATTCTTTCCTACTCTTATTTGAGCCTATTTTTAGCTATTTTTCATTTTATTGAAAAATAATTCTCATCTGATTAGATTTTTTTTTCTCCGGTTCGTCATATTAGTATAACATTAGTTTGGAATCTGCAATATTCTAAAACAGATCAAATTTAAAATCGATTATACTATCTAACCAAAATGGCAAAAAATAACAGATTAAACGAGCTTTTGTCTCGTTACATTCAGGGGGTAAGTACTAAGCAAGAGGAACAAGAACTTGCTTCGATGATAATACTTTTAAAAGACGAAGATATGGACAAAGATCTTATTGATCTATTTGAATCTTTTAATCCCCAAAGTCAACTTTCCGATATTAAAACTGACCGGATTCTTTCAAAGATACTATCAGACCAAAAATCAAGAAAATCCATTCATTTCAATAGCAGACGTGTCTATTTAAAAGTTGCTTCTGTGGCAGCTATATTAATCTTTGTTTTTTCGTTTGGGCTCTATCTCAATAAATTTACTCCTGCGCACAAAACAATGGCTGTTGCTGTAAAAGCAATCATTATTCCAGCCGATAAACCAACCAACTATACACGTAGTTTCATACTATCCGATGCGAGTACGGTAATTCTTAAAGCAGGAAGTACCCTGCATTATTCCACCTCTTTTACGGGCACAACTCGCGAAGTTGTTCTTAACGGTGAAGCTTACTTTGATATAAAACATGATTCGAAGAAACCCTTTATTATTCATACAGGGGATGTAAAAACAACTGTATTAGGTACCGCATTCGACATCAAAGCATGGCCGGAACAAAAAAATGTGATTGTTTCTGTAACGCGCGGAAAAGTAAGGGTTGAGGATGGCAAAAAAGTGTTAGCTGTCTTGACAGCGAATCAGTCTGTTAATTACAATGTAAACAATGCCGGAGCCAAGCAGCAAACCGTAAACGCCGAACAAGTTGTAACCGACTGGACAAATGAGGATATGAATTTTGATAGAGCTTCCTTTGAATCAATTGCCAAGACGCTCAGTAAACGGTATGGCAAAGATATAACTATCAGCAACACAAAATTAGCAAACGAGAAGATAACCTCAACGTTTAGTGGTATTGAATCATTAGAGAATATACTCTACATTCTTTGTACTATTAACCCTGATACCCAATATTCAATAAATGAAAATGAAATAATAATTTCAAATAAAAATTAAAACCAATAAAAAAAATAGTTATGATAAAAGACGACACTTCATAAAGTTCTCTATGAACAAAAAAATCCCTCTGCCTGCAAGCCCTGAGGGATTTTAGAAAATACGACAATTAAATATCAATTATCATAAATTCTACACAAAGATATGAAAAAAACTATTAATAACACATTGCATTACTTGCTATTTATTCCTCATATCCTTTTCACCAGAAACATAAAAGTGTACCTGTTAATGGCATTTATTTTCTCGGGTCAACTATTATTTAATGATGTGTATGGACAGAATATTGAAACGAAAGTCTCTTATGAATTAAAAAATCAATCATTAGAGGCTGGTCTTAATAAACTGGGAAAAGTATCTAATCTTCGGATTTCTTTTGTTTTATCTCAGGTCGAGAAATACAACAATATTACAATTGAGAAAGGCACTCGTTCCATTAAGGAAATTCTTAATTCGTTACTCTCAAATACGAATCTGACTTATGCTATTAAAGATAAGAGTATCCTGATCATTGCAAAAGCAAGCAAATCAACCCAAACAAATAACACATCAGTTCCAGTTAAACCAAAAACAGTAGAAGGTCGAATTATAGATGCGGACGATCGTCCGGTTGCGTTCGTCAATGTTACTGTTAACGGAAAAAACAAAGGAGCCATTACTGATGCCGATGGAAATTTTACTCTTGATAATTTAGTGCCGGAAGATGTATTGAATATTTCATACATTGGTTACGAAAAAAGAGAAATACCCGTTGGTAATAATGCCTTCATATCCATTGTGTTAAATGAAAAAAGCACAGCGCTGAGTGAAGTAATCGTAACAGGTTATTCCACAAAAAAAGCCAGTGAAATTACCGGTTCAGCTCAACAAATAAGTGGCGATGTACTTCGTGCCGGAATTACCACTACTGATGGTTTGTCGGCGTTAAAAGGTTTGGTAACGGGGGTGTATATTGTAAACTCCAATCCCAACCCGGCTACTTATGCCACTTCTCAGGTTCGCGGACAAAGTACGCTGTTAGGAGGTACAGATCCGCTAACCGGCAATTTTGCACCACATCTCCTGCAAAATGGTCCACTTATCGTGGTCGATGGTGTGATATCTAATTTTGCCAATATTGCGCAAGTTGCCAGTATGTCGGATATCGAATCGATTACTGTACTCAGGGATGCTGCATCTACCGCCATTTACGGATCAAAAGCCGGTGCGGGAGTAATTGTAGTAACAACCAAAAAAGGGAAAAAAGGAGAGACTAAAGTTTCGGTAGAAACTCAATTAGGATTCTCGACACCTTATGTGCTGAAAGATAAATTTATGACAACTGATCAATGGCACGATTATACAAAGCAATCTGTACGATACGCTTACAAATATGGCGAGGGGGCAACTACACTTCAGAAAAAATATGCAACAGAAGAACTTTACATCCAAAATCGGTTGGCGGGTTTATACAGTAATTTTGATCTTACACAAAACTACGACTGGACAAATCAATCGTTGCAAAATGGTGTAACAAAAGGAATTAATGCAACAATTTCGGGAGGAAATGAAAGTACCACCTGGTATTTTGGCGTAAATTCGGTGGGTGTGGATGGAAGTGAACCACAGGACAAATATAACCGAAATTCGATACGGGCAAAGTTGGATCATAAACTGACCAAATTTTTAGTTGTAGGTGGAAATTTTTCAACGATTTTTGAAAATGCAACTTTCAATACCCAACGATATCAAAACTTAGGAATTAACTATCAGCCTTTCAACAATCCTTATAATGCTGATGGAACAATTAAAACTTCATTGCTAAGTTGGACAGGTCCGGGCAGACCAGTTGCTACCAAATTACTTGCCAATCCGTTGTTTGACGGTCAATACAATGATCGCAAAAACAAATCAAACAATTTTTCAGGAAGTTTATATGGTAAAGTAACGTTTGCCCCGGGATTAACTTTTACGTCCACAAACACATGGGGAGTTTATAATAATACTCAAAATACAATACTCGACAGAAGAACCATTCAGGGAAATAATCCACTCTACACTCCTAATAACGGTATGTTAACCGTAGAATTCAACAATGTGTATTCCTATCTCACCTCCAATGTGTTAAACTATAAACATTTATTTAATGATGTTCATAGTCTGAACTTAATAGGGGGGCAGGAATGGGGTTATAAAACCATACATCCTAACTATATAATCAGAACCGATGTTTTGGAGGGTGAAAGAGATTTATCAGCCACTTCAAGTTCAATGAATAATGGTCAACTTGTTTCGCCTGTAGGCATTACGCGCGAAAAAGCGAACTTCTCACTTTTTGCTCAGGCCGATTATAATTATAATTCCAGATATCTCCTTTCGGCATCGTGGCGTAATGATGCAACATCAAACTTCTCACGCAACAGTCGCTATCACTCATTTTATTCGGTAAGTGCTGGTTGGATGGTAAGCCAGGAAAAGTTTTGGAAATCGCTTAAAGATATTGTACCGACATTGAAACTCAGAGCGAGCACCGGTATAGCAGGTAAAGATGCAGGTGCTGACTTTCTTAATTACTCCCTTTATAAAAAACCAGGCTCATCAACCGATTATTTGGGGACTGAAATTGGTCAGGGCTATTATGCAACACAGATTGCCAATACCGATTTAACTTGGGAAATCACCAAAATATTAAGTTATGGTTTAGATATTTCATTGCTCAAAAACGACCGAATCACCTTGTCGTTCGATGGCTATCGCAACAACTGTGTTAACCTGATTCAGCAGACGTCTGTGTCGTCTCTCAAAGGCGTTGATATGCAATATACCAATGCTGCATATCTTCGGAACAGAGGTTTGGAACTTAGTTTAGCAACCAAAAATATTGATGGCAAAGATTTTAAATGGCAATCACATTTTACCATTTCTCACAATAAAAATAATATTATTTCAACTGTACTGCCTTCTGACGAAAAAGGTTATATATTGAGTATGGGTGGTTATCTTCGCGTTGATGATGATATAAATACTGTAAGAGCAATAAAATACGTTGGTATAGATGCACAAACAGGTAAACCATTATTTGAAAAAGTGAATGAGGACGGATCCATTACCCAGGTAAACTCGGTAACAGAAGCCGGCGAAAGTTATCAGATAATTGGATCAAGCACCCCAACGGTGTATGGAGGTTTTACCAATAATTTTACCTACAAAAACCTGGAATTATCCGTAGTTGCGACATACTCTTTTGGCGCCATAACCACCAATTCTTTCATAGCTCAATATGATGGGACGACCTATACCACTCAAAACCTGTTAGCTCCACAATGGCTCACTTACTGGAAAAATCCGGGTGACAATGCCTATTTGCCGTCGCCCCGTATCGACAATCCGTATGGCACCTATATGTTGAGCACAAGTTCGCTCAATTACCAGAGTGCCGACAATGTAAAAATTGCCAATATCCGTCTTGCATACTCCTTCCCAAAAACACTTTTGGGAAAGCTGAAAATGGATGGAATTAAGTTGTATGTTTCGGTAGATAATGTTTATACCTTCACCTCTTCACATTATATGGGTGTCGATCCGGAACAAGGTAGTTACCAGGGCAATGGATCGGGTCAGGGAGTGACAGGTGGAAGTACATCCATGTTTTCTTCAGGAGTGTTGGGTGCTCCCCGTCAATATGTAACAGGATTATTGTTTAATTTTTAAAGCTATAAAGTATGAAAACAAAATTGAAAATATATGTTCTGCTCGGAGTAATACTGCCGTTATTCATTGGTTGCAACAGTGAACTTGATGATCTTAAACCGCACGATGTGTTAACCACCGAAGCGCTTACTTCCACAGTAAAAGGCTTACAGCAGCTTACTACCACCAGCTATTCTATGATGTATTTACCTTTAAGTGTCGGCGACATAGGAAAAACAGGACTCACTGATGTTGTATTTAACATTGGTGAAACAAAAGGAAATACCGTTACTTTTCCTCAGGAATTTGATGTGGTTGACGGATCAGTTGCCAACACACAAGATGCGTTTTATTACGTCAACTCGGCAACAAACACCGATGGTCTGAGTAATTCTGCCTGGGAGCTTAGCTATGAGCTTATCGTTAATACCAATACGGTGTTGGAAGCTATCGAAAAACGAAGCGATGTTGCCACCAACGCGACAGTGAAGGAACTGAAGGGAACTAATCTCTTTTTGCGTGCCTGGAGTTATTTTAATTTAGTACGCATTTTTGGACGTCCCTACTGGGATAATCCTGATACTAATTTAGGTGTTCCACTAAAACTGACTAATAATCCGAATGATATGCCTCAGAGAGCTACCGTAAAAGAGTGCTACGACCAGATTATTGCCGACTTTAAAGCTGCTGCTGAACTTTTGCCTGAAACAGCTGCCCCGAACCGTACTCTGGCTAACCGCTATGCAGCGTTGGGTTTGCTTTCGCGTGTTTATCTTTATATGGGTGGTAGTTTTTCGGCCCCTAATGCCGCAAGTAATCAGTTAGCTGTTGATGCTGCCACAAGTGTTATTAATTGGGCAGGTGCTTCGCCACTTCCCGATTTAGACGAAGCCACCTTTAATCAAGAACCAACAGCCAATAAAGAATTTCTTTGGGCATATGCTATGACTAATATCGCAAATTCATCCTGGTCAAATGTGGGTTTCAATTTTTATCCCTACTTCGGCATGGGTGGTGAAATTGGTTTAAGCGATGAATTTTTGGCTAACATTGATCAGGAAAATGATAAACGGTTTTTACTTTATGTTGGTGAAAACGAAAACGGGATTACCACAACTCTGAAATATTCCGGCGAGTGGGGACTAAAAAAATCAGGTTGGGGATTTTACACAATCAATCCCGAACCGCTGATACGCGTTGGTGAAGTGTATCTGAACCGTGCCGAAGCGTATGTAAAATTGGGTAAAAATACCGAAGCATTAGCCGATTTGAACGCAATACGTGTACGGAGCGGACTTACTGCTCTTACCGGAATAAGCGGACAAGCGCTTTTCAATGCAATTTTTGAAGAACGGGCAAGAGAGTTGGTCTGCGAAGGTCAAAATGGTTTCGACTTTTTCCGCAATAACTTAACCATGACACGCAAATATGCATCCTATCTTCCGGGCAACGATATTACTTCCATATCGCCTACTGATAATAGAGTGATTATGCCAATTCCTATCAGAGAAGTGAATTTGGCACAACTGAAACAAAATCCGGGATATTAAATCTTTAATCTATAATAATTGAAGTGCGACCCTGAAGTCGCACTTCAATTTCAAAATCCGTAGTCACGCATCATTTTTAAAATAACATGAGATACCGAAACATGGTTTCAAACATAAAATTCAATTTCAAAATGAGAAAATTATTTTTATTTTTACTTTCGCTCACAATCAGTTGCACATTGTTTGCGCAAAACAATCTGAAAACAACACCTGAAAAGCCCCATCCTGGTGATGTGGTACAATTCACATATACTCCCCCCGCAGCGTTGGCGAACGAAAAAGAGCCTATGCAGTGTACCGTGTATCGAATGGGTAATTACAACGATTTTTATGGAGTAATCTCGCCAATGGGCAAACCGGTTGAAATGAAGATAAAAAAAACAGGCGTGTCTTATACCGGTGAAGTTAAAACCGAAGATAGTGGCTGCGGTCTTCTTTTCTGTTTTTCGTGGGGTGAAGTAATGATTGACAGACAAGGAGTATGTACATCCGGAAAAATCGACAATAACGAAAAGAGAGGATATTTTGTTCCTTTATATACAGCCGACAACAAACCGTGTCCTACCGCCTATGCAAGAATGGCCAAATACCTGACAACTCGTTATGTAAACAAATGGAATTATTCAAATTTACCTCTGGCAAAAGAGTATTATTTGAAAGAAATGGAAAATTATCCTGAAAAAAGCTCCGCAATTGCGCCGGAATTATATTTCAGCTCATACAACCCGAAAAAAGACTCAGTAGAATGCAGAAAATTTGCGACAAAGCAATTGGAAAGAATATTTGCTCAAAAACCGACTACTGATGCCGACTATATTGCTTGCAGTCTGTTTTTTAACGTATTGGGATTGAAAAGTACCGCCAATTATTTCGATGAATATGCTGCTCAGAATAATATTGAAGGATATTTTCGCGCCGGAACTTACGACAATAAAACACGCAATGCAACCGACCTAACCAAGAAAAAAATGTTTTTGGATTCGGCCATCGTCAGTTTCAAGAGTATGGATTATTACATGAGATTCAGAGCAGCCTCGGCCGGTGGTATGTTAACTTCATTGGTAGAAGATTATCTGGTCGAAGCCTATAAAACAGGTGATAAAAATACGTTCGATGAGGCCCTTCGTTATATTCAACAAGACACAAAATGCGGTTACGAACAAATATATCCATACATGGGTATAATATATGCGACTATGGAAAATAAAAAGTACGACGATGCACTTAATTTAAGCGCTACCTATTTTTCGATTTGTCAGAAAAAATATAATTTACTTAAAACCAACCCTGCCGCATTCCAACCCGCACAAGCGTCCTACGATGCTTATATTACAAAAGATGAGATTAGGTTTATTGCTTTACGGGATATGATTGGGCTTACAAAGCTACAGGCTGAAATCTATTTGGAGAAAGGTGATTGCGAAAAGGCGTTGGCGAAACTGAATGAATATAACAAATACGCAACCTATCCTGAAGTGAAGAAGGCACAGTATGACAAATATATGGAACAGGACATTGTCTATACCGGTTGTATGATAAATATAAAGTGTAAACCGCTGGATGAGGCTACCAAATCGGTAGAAAAAATCATAAGCGGTGGAAAATACGATGAATCAATTGTTAATGTGTTGAAAGATCTCTATGTAAAGAGAACTGGCAGCGACAAAGGATTTACAGAGTATATGCTGGGATTGAAAAATGGAGATGATGCTGAAATGGTAAAGAAGTTGGAAGAGATGAAGACTAATGAAGCTGCGCCCGATTTTGAATTGGTGGATATGGATGGAAAAAAAGTAAAATTATCCGATTTGAAAGGCAAAACAGTGATATTAGATTTTTGGGCTACCTGGTGCGGTCCTTGCCGGGCAAGCTTTCCGGCCATGCAGCAGTTGGTTGATTACTACAAACCCGACCCCAATGTAGTATTTCTTTTTATCGATACTTTTGAGGGCAAAACAGGGGGAACAACCATCGATAAAATGCAAGCCGGCGCTAAAAAAACAATGGCAGAAAAAAATTACTCATTCCTGGTGCTTCTTGATTTAGACGATGAAGTTGCTAAAAAATATAAAGTAGCTAGTATTCCTTCCAAATTTGTAATTGACAAAAACGGAATGATCCGGTATAAAGCGCTTGGAAGTGGACTTTTCAGCGATTTAGTGAATGAAATGATGTTAATGGTTAAGTCGGTAAAATAAAATGCTTTATTCCTGACAAACTATTCAGAAGAAAATGATTCATATCCGTTTAGGCTAAAAACCTAAACGGATGTAGTCTTAACACTGACTATTAAACGGTTACTAAGAATAAAACTCGCATATAAATGAATAATATTAAAAAAACAAAATCCCAAATGAAAACAATCATTTCACTCGCTTTTGCTTTTCTCACTTGCTCATTAATGGCTCAACAGATTAACTACAATGTTGAGGGCAAAATTGGAACTGTCAAAACACAAAAAAAAGTTTACCTTCAGTATCGTATAGATAAAAAGAATGTAACGGATTCTTCACTGATAAAAAACGGAGCTTTTAGTTTCAAGGGAAAAATTGATGAACCTGTCAAAGCTCGTCTGATTATCGATCATACCGGCAAAGGATTGATCAGATCAAATATGCAAGATCTGAAAGAAATCTATCTTGAACAAGGAGCTGTTGCGGTGAATACTCCTGATTCGATGTATAAAGCAACAATAAAAGGCGGAATTGTCAATACTGAAGCAGCTAAATACAACGAGACTGTAGCTACGATTGCTGCAAAATTTGAAGCCTTATTTAAAAACAACCAATCAGATATGACGAAAGAGCAACAGCAGGCGATTGAAAAAAAATACGATGAATTTAAAAATGAATGGAACTTAACAAGCAAAAAATTTATCAGTGAAAACCCGGACAGTTATATCTCGCTCGATGTTTTAAAATCAAACAGCGGCTCTGTACCCGATTTGAACGAAATAGAGCCTATTTTCAATTCCCTTTCAGCACGTATTCGTCAATCGAAGGCAGGCAAAGAGTACGCAGCAACAATCGAGAAGCTCAGATCAACTGCTATCGGAGCCACCGCCCCCGACTTCGAACAATCAACACCCGATGGTAAACCTGTAAAACTTTCCGATTTCAAAGGAAAATACGTTTTACTCGACTTTTGGGCTTCGTGGTGCAGTCCGTGCCGTGCTGAAAATCCGAATGTAGTAAAAGCCTATAATCAGTACAATGAAAAAGGTTTTACGGTGTTAGGCGTATCACTTGATAATGAAAAAGCAAAAGAAGCCTGGATAAAAGCCATTGAAAAAGATGGCCTTAAATGGACAAATGTATCTGATTTGAAAGGCTGGCAAAATGCTGTGGCAGAATTGTATTCAGTTCAAGCAGTACCTCAGAATTTTTTGATAGATCCACAAGGAAAAATTATTGCAAAAAATCTAAGGGGTGAAGAATTGGAAGCAAAATTGAAAGAGATTTTCCAATAGGGTCCTCTAAAAAAATCCGATAGGAGTTAAACTGTGATGCCGGGAGTGCGACTTAAAGTCGCACCCCCGATTCAAATGAAGTCACCGGCAAGCAAAGTGTAACTGGAAGATGAAGAAAACAAACATTCCAACTTTTAAATTCTAAAAAAACAGCGAGATACTGACTATTAACTTCCTGTATCTTGCGTAATCACAACACATTAATTTAATTAATAAACAAAAATGAACTCCAAAATAATCAACACAAGAAAAAGCATTGTGCTGCTTCTTGCCCTTTTAATGCTTGTGCCGGTGCATATGCAGGCCACAAGTAAAAAATCAAAAGTTACTCAACCTAAAAGTGAGCTTTTACCGCTCGATCCCACAGTTAAAGTAGGTAAATTACCCAACGGATTTACATACTATATCCGAAAAAACAGTGAACCCAAAAGCCGTGTAACACTTTACCTTGCCAATAAAGTAGGCTCAATACTCGAGAACGATGATCAACAAGGGTTGGCTCACTTCATAGAGCACATGAGTTTTAACGGCACAACTCATTTCCCGAAAAACGAGTTGGTTAGCTACCTCCAAAAAGCAGGAGTTCGCTTTGGCGGCGACCTCAACGCCTACACCGGTTTTGATGAAACGGTTTATCAATTGCCTCTACCCACCGACAATGCCGAATTGTTGCAAAATGGCTTTCAGATTATGCGCGACTGGGCACACGAAGCCACGCTTGATCCGGATGAAATTGAAAAAGAGCGAGGCGTTATTCTCGAAGAAAAACGTCTGGGTAAAAATGCACAGCAACGGTTGCAACAGAAATATTTGCCTGTAATTTTTAATCAGTCACGCTACAGCAACCGTTTGCCAATCGGTAATGAAGAAGTGCTGAAAAATTTCAAACCTCAAACGATCAAAGATTTTTACAATGACTGGTATCGTCCCGATCTTCAGGCATTAATCGTGGTAGGTGATATTGATGTAGCTGCTACCGAACAGACCATTATCAAGCTTTTTTCGGATTTAAAAGCTCCGGTCAATAAAAGACCACGCACCAAATACACCATTCCTCTTGCCGGAAAAAACCAGTTCTTTGCAGCTACCGATAAAGAGTTTCCGATTACACTCTTTCAGGTTTTTATTAAACATGAAAAAGCACCTCTCAAAAGCGTGGCCGATTACCGGAATCTTATTGTCCGTTCACTGTACAACCAAATTATTGGTGGTCGTATTGGCGAACTTAGCAAACAAGCTAATCCTCCCTTTATTCAGGGAAGAAACTCAATAGGAGGTTTCATGGGCAATCTTGATATGGTTTCTACAGTTGTAGTGGGTAAGCCCGGCGAACTCGAAAATGGATTCAAAGCTGTGTGGACAGAATTGGAACGTATCAAACGGTTTGGCATTACTCTCACTGAACTCAACCGTGCCAAAGAAACTCTGATGCAAAGTATAGAGTCAACATACAAAGAAAAGGACAAAACAAATTCAAATCAATATGTTAATGAGTATCTTAACTTGTTTTTAAAAGGCGAAGCAGTTCCCGGCATTGAGTACGAATATCGGTTTTATCAGAAAACTCTTCCTGCCATTACTGTCAGTGAAGTAAATAAACTCATCAAGCAAAATATTGTAGATGTTAACCGCGATATATTGCTGCTTGCTCCCGAAAAAGAAGCGGCTACGCTACCTTCAGAAGCTACCGTAAACGGCTGGTTGGCTGACGTACAGAAAAGCAATATCACGGCATATAAAGATCAGGTGTCGGATAAACCGCTGATGGCCACCAAGCCAATTGCAGGTAAAATAATTGCCGAGAAAAAAGACGAAGCTATCGGCGTAACCGAACTTACATTAAGCAACGGCGTTAAAGTGATACTGAAACCCACTGATTTTAAAAATGACGAAATAACATTTACAGCTTTCAGCCCGGGAGGAACCTCACTTTATAGTGATGATGACTATGAGTCTGCCTCCACTGCTGCTGATTTTGTGAATTATGGAGGAATTGCCGACTTTAGCGCTACGCAACTTGAAAAATATCTTTCCGGCAAACAATTAAATGTATCACCTTATATCAACGAACGTTTCGAAGGCGTAGAGGGTTACTCTACACCTAAAGATTTTGAAACCGCACTCCAACTTACAAACCTTTATTTTACCAATCCACGCAAAGATGTGGAGGTTTTCAAAGGTGTATTGTCGCAGCAAAAAGCCATGTTGGCAACTCGAAGCAACGATCCCGCTTCGATTTTTAACGATACAATATCGGCCGTGTTGGGCAATTACAGCATTCGTCGCACCGGTCCGAGTGTCGAAAAACTGAACAAGATTAATCTCGATCGTGCTTTCGAAATCTACAAAGAACGATTTGCCGATGCCGACGATTTTACTTTTACATTTGTAGGTAATTTAGATGTAGAAAAAATCAAGCCACTCTTAGAACTTTACTTAGGCTCATTGCCCACTACTCACCGTACAGAGTCTGCTCGCAACCTTGGCATTGAAATACCTGCCGGTAAAATCCAAAAAGAGGTATTCAAAGGACAAGAGCCCAAAGCAAGTGTGAAATTGGTTTTCAGCGGTAAATATCAGTATGGAAATGACGAAAACGACAAAATTGATGCACTTACCCAAGCTCTTTCTATAAAACTGACCGAACGCTTGCGTGAGAATGAAAGCGGAGTATATGGCGTAGGAGCAAGAGCTTCGTACGAAAAATATCCTGTAAGTCGCTATACAATATCAATATCTTTTGGGTGCGCTCCCGAAAATGTAGATAAACTTATCAATTCTACACTCGACGAAATGAAGAAAATGCGCGAAAGCGGTCCTCTGCAAGTCGATATTGATAAATCAACTGCCGAAAAACTCCGTGTAACCGAAGTACAACTAAAAAAGAACGGATTCTGGATTAGCTACTTAGCTGGACAATACCAAAACAACGAAAATCCGGAGCAGATTTTGACATATAAAGAAGATTTAAACAAAATCACATCAGATGTACTTAAAGCGGCTGCCAATAATTATCTGACAAAAGATAATTATATCAGATTTGTACTTTACCCGGATAAAAAATAACATTATGTTCTCATTGTAAGAAATTATTAATATCGGGAGTGCGACTTAAAGTCGCGCCCCCGATTCAATAGAGGTTCTGTTTTTTCAGTTCGACCAGTCGAACTGAAAAATCAAATAAGTATAAAAACGGCGAGGTGCAGAGTCGTAACCAGAATTTGTTGTAAAAAGATAGTTTTTTTATTAGCTTTGTATTCCCTACCGGAAACAACGTAATTTTTTAAAATAAACAAAATCCATAGTGATGAAAAAAAAACTAAGTGATTTATTTTTAGGAGTTTTAATGATAGGGGGACACGAAGTACCAGCTCTCTCTGGTCGGTTGTATACCAATATCAAAAACCGCGATCATTTCCTTTCGATCTAAAAATCAAACTAACTTTCGTTTTTTATTCAGTATCCTTTGTTGACGATCACAAGGGATAATCTCTTCTATTAATAAACATCCATTATAAATGGAATTAAAAGAAATCAATATGGAAATTCCTTATGCAGAACCATTTAAAATAAAAATGGTCGAACAAATATATAATAGTACACGTGAACAACGCGTGAAATGGATTAAAGATGCAAAATATAATCTCTTTAATCTTCGTAGTAATCAGGTTTACATCGATTTATTGACAGATAGCGGAACGGGTGCCATGAGTGATCAGCAATGGGCTGCTATCATGACAGGAGATGAAAGCTATGCCGGATCATCGTCCTTTTACAATCTAAAAGATGTTGTGACACAATTATTTGGTTTTGAATACTTTTTGCCTACACACCAAGGGCGCGCAGCCGAAAATGTTTTATTTTCGGCACTGGTAAAAAAAGGTGATGTTGTTCCCGGAAATGCACACTTCGATACCACCAAAGGTCATATAGAGTATCGTGGCGCTAAGGCCGTTGACTGTACCATTGCCGAAGCATTCGATACGGACATCTACCACCCTTTCAAAGGAAATATTGATATTGATAAGTTGGAAATGGTTATAAATAAATATACGAAAGAGCGTATTCCATTTATCATACTAACCATTACCTGTAATTCAACGGGTGGTCAGCCTGTTTCGATGCAAAATATCAAAGATGTCAAAGCATTGGCTGACAAATATGAAATACCGGTAATATTTGACTCTGCTCGTTTTGCCGAGAATGCCTGGTTTATTCAAGAACGTGAAACAGGTTATCAGCATATTTCCATAAAAGATATTGTTGCCGAAATGTATATGTATGCCGATGGGATGACCATGAGTTGCAAAAAGGACGGCATTGTCAATATCGGAGGAATTATTGCTACCCGCCACAAAGAATGGTACGACAAAGCAACGGTATTTAATATCATGTTTGAAGGTTATAATACGTATGGAGGTATGGCCGGTCGCGATATGAACGCATTGGCAATCGGACTTCAGGAGGCAACAACTTCGGAGTACTTATTGGGAAGGATTAGTCAGGTTGCTTATTTGGGAAATAAATTAGTTGAATATGGCATTCCAGTTCAAAAACCATTTGGCGGTCATGCTATTTTTGTTGATGCGGCAAAGTTCCTTCCAAACATTCGCAGGGAAGAGTATATTGCTCAAACACTGGCTATTGAATTGTATATCGAAGCAGGTATTCGAGGCGTTGAAATTGGCGCTTTACTCGCCGATCGTGACCCTGAAACACGTGAAAACAGATACCCAACGCAAGAATTTTTAAGACTTGCAATTCCTCGCAGAGTATATTCAAATGCACATATGGATGTGATAGCTGCTGCGCTAAAAAACATATACGACCGAAGAGAGACTATTAGACAGGGATTTACAATTAAAAATGAAGCTTTTATTATGCGGCATTTTACGGTAGAACTGGATCGTGTATAAACCGATAGAAATCAAAAAATATTATGGAACAAGAAGAA
>Ga0316605_10001104_pt1 | contig 16153 bp, 14 predicted proteins | sample OWC_soil_day20_n_FD_207666 | JGI IMG/M metagenome (GOLD analysis project Ga0316605, IMG submission 207666) | Wetland soil microbial communities from Old Woman Creek delta, Ohio, United States - OWC_soil_day20_noCT | ecosystem: Environmental > Terrestrial > Soil > Wetlands | place: USA: Ohio... | reverse complement strand
TCTTGCCCATCGCCCGGCGCAGCATGTCGGCGCCACCCAGCGTGTAGCCGCCGATGATCTGCGAGATCTGCATCACCTGTTCCTGATAGACGATGACGCCATAGGTCGGCGACAGGCAGGCGGTCAGGTCGGGGTGGAAATAGTCGATCTTCTGCTGGCCCTTCTTGCGCAGGATGAAGTCGTCGACCATCCCGGAACCGAGCGGGCCGGGACGATAGAGCGCCAAAACGGCGATGATGTCTTCAAAGCGGTCGGGCGCCAGCTTCTTCAGGAGCTTCTTCATGCCCTCCGATTCGACCTGGAAGATAGCCGTCGTGTTGGCATCCTTCAGTATCTGGTAGGCGGCCGGGTCGGTGAAGCCGAGGCTCATCAGGTCAAGCTTCTCGCCGGTCATCCGGCGGATGTACTCGACGGCCAGCTCGATAATGGTCAGATTGCGCAAACCGAGGAAGTCGAACTTGACCAGACCGGCCTTCTCGACGTCGTCCTTGTCGAATTGCGAAACCGGTGAGGCATCACTGCCGGTCGCCTGGTAAATAGGACAGAAATCGGTGATCTTTCCCGGGGCGATCAGCACGCCGCCGGCGTGCATGCCGACGTTACGGGTCAAATCCTCCAGGCGGCCGGCCAGATCGAACAGTTCGCGGATGGTTTCGCCATCATGCTCGTCGGCCATCATCTCCTTGAGCTGCGGCTCCTGCTCCAGGGCCTCGGCTAACGAGACCGGTTTGTTCTGGACAATGGGGATCAATTTGGAAATGCGGTCGCACATCGAGTAGGGCAGGCCGAACACCCGCCCGACATCGCGGATCACCGCCTTCGACGACATTGTGCCGAACGTGGCGATCTGCGACACTGCCTGCGCCCCGTAACGCTCGCGTACGTATTCGATGACCCGCCAGCGGTTATCCTGGCAGAAGTCGACGTCGAAGTCGGGCATCGACACCCGCTCCGGATTGAGGAAACGCTCGAACAGCAGGGCGTAGGCCAGCGGATCGAGATCGGTGATGCGCAGGCTGTAGGCGACCAGCGACCCCGCCCCCGAGCCCCGCCCCGGCCCGACCGGCACGCCATTTTGCTTGGCCCAGTTGATGAAGTCGGCAACGATCAGGAAGTAGCCGGGAAACCCCATCTGGACGATGGTGTTGCACTCGAAGACCAGTCGCTCGTCGTACTCCGGCCGACGCTTCAGGCGCTCATCCGGGTCCGGATACAATTCGACCAGGCGTTGTTCGAGGCCGGCCCTGGCTTCGGCAACCAGATACTCGTCGATGGTCATGCCCGGCGGAATCGGGAAGTCGGGCAGGAAGTTCTTGCCAAGCGTCAGTTCGATATTGCAGCGTTTGGCAATTTCCAGCGAGTTCTCCAAGGCAGCCGGCAGATCGGCAAACAGTTCGAGCATCTCGGCCTGCGTCTTGAAATACTGCTCCTCGGTATAGATTTTTGGCCGGCGGTTATCGCCCAGCACATAACCTTCGGCAATGCAGACCCGTGCCTCGTGCGCGCGAAAGTCGTCACGATTGAGAAACTGGATCGGGTGCGTGGCGACCAGCGGCAGGCCGAGTTCGCCCGCCAGATCGGCCGTGGACTGAACGATGGCCTCCTGCTGGTTTTGCCCGTAGCGCTGCACCTCGAGATAAAAGGTGCCGGGGAAAATGGCGGCCCAGGCTTGGGCGCGTTCGCTGGCCAGTTCGAAATTGCCATTGAACAAGGCCTCGCCGACATCGCCAAGATGCGCACCGGACAGGGCGATGAGACCAGAACTCCCGATCTCGCCGAACCATTCGCGGCGAATCTCAGCCCGGTCGCGCCGATTTTCCACCAGATAGGAACGGGTCAGCAATTCGCACAACTGCTGGTAGCCGGTGCGATTGCGCGCCAGCAGCAGCAGGCGATGCGCCTCGTCCGGCGCTTCCGGATTGGCGATCCACACATCGGCTCCGGCGATCGGCTTGACCCCCTTGCCGCGCGCCCCGGAATAGAACTTGACCAAGCCAAACAGATTGCCCAGATCGGTCAGCGCCAGCGCCGGCATAGCATCGCCGGCCGCTTTCTTGACGACATCACCAACGCGGGCAATGCCATCGGTGACGGAGTATTCGGAATGGAGACGGAGATGAACAAAACGCGGCGAAGTCATGACCGCCATTTTACCGCGCCGGCCTCCGATAAATTTTTCGGGACCGAAAAAAGCAAAACGGGCGCCGAAGCGCCCGCTTGATTCGAATCTAGCTTACGCCAGATTAGAAGGAGTGACGCAGGCCCAGACCGTAGGTGTTGACGGTGTTGTTGGCACCATCAGCATTGAGGGTGTTGACCGCAGCGTAAGCGGTGGTGCGCTTGGACAGCGAGTAGGTACCAGCCAGGGTGGCGGAGTAAACATTGTCCTTGGCAGCGGTGTTGCCTTGGTACAGCTTGGAGTATTCGCCGATCACGCCGATCTTGGCGGTAACCGGGGCGCTAACGGAAACAACGAACTTCTTGTTGTCTCTGTTGGCACCGTCCACGTCTTGCTCTTGGTAGGCACCTTGCAGCTTGGCCACGCCGAAGTCGTAGCCACCACGGACACCCCATTCGGTCACGTTGTCACCGGCAACGGTGGAAGCCACGGTCAGCTTGCTGTAAACCACACCGGCGCTGATCGGGCCGTTGTCATAGCTGGCCGAAATCAGGTTGGCGTAGTCGTTGTTGGTAGCAGCACCGGAGGCAACCAGGGCTTCAGCAGCCAGCGGGTTACGAGCATGGTTCAGAGCAACAACCACGCCGCCGAAGGACGGGGAGATGTAGGCAACGGCGTTGTTGGCGCGGGAAACGGCGCTAACCAGGGTGGAGCCGCCGACGCGGTTGACGGCGCCGATCGGGTTGGAACCGCCCAGGGCGCTGGAAGCGACGGTGAAGTCCAGACCGGTGGTCTGCAGACGGCCGGCAACAGCGGTACCGAAGCCGCCGGTCAGGCCGACGAACTGTTGACGAGCAGCAGCGGCGCCAGCGCCGATACCGGTGTTCTGGTCAAGGGTCAGGCCGTATTCCAGGGTGAACAGAGCCTTCAGGCCGTTGCCCAGATCTTCGACGCCCTTGAAGCCGAGACGCGAGGTCGACAGGATGCCGGAGTTAACGTTGTGCAGGCCCTTGAAGCCATCGGCGTCAACGTAGGCGTAGCCGACGTCAGCGATACCGTAGACGGTGACGTTGGATTGGGCGAAAGCAGCGGTGGAAGCCAGGCCGGCAACGGCCAGAGCGATCAGTTTCTTTTGCATCTGAAAATCTCCTTAGTGGTTAGTTTTTAATCGGTGCTTGCGAACCGATTAAGCTTTACCTCTCGGATCGAGAAGTTGAAGTCGATTGTCGCAAAGACGCCAAGCATGTCGCAACGGGTGTTTGCTATTCAACAAGATGCAAAAGCGATTTTGTTGTTTCGGCGCAACAGGGCTCAGTCAAACAGCCTGGCCAACTCAGCACCCGGTTCCTGTGCCCGCATGAAAGCTTCGCCAACCAGAAAGGCGTCCACCCGGGCAGCGCGCATCCGGGCAACGTCCTGGCCAACAAGGATGCCGCTTTCGGTGACCACGATACGCCCGGCCGGAATGCGATCGAGCAGGCCGAGCGTGGTATCGAGCGTCACTTCGAAGGTACGCAGGTTGCGGTTGTTGATGCCGAGTAGCGGCGTATTGAGTTGCAGGGCAGCATCGAGCTCTTCGCCGTTATGTACCTCGACCAGCACGGCCATGCCGTAGCCCTGAGCCTGCGCTTCGAGCGCCCGCATGTCGGTCAGCGACAGCGCGGCGGCGATGAGCAGGATGGCGTCGGCACCCATGGCACGGGCTTCGGCGACCTGATAGGCGTCGACGATGAAGTCCTTGCGCAGCACCGGCAAGGCGCAGGCGGCACGAGCGGCTTGCAGGTATTCGGGGCAGCCCTGGAAATACTGGCGGTCGGTGAGCACCGACAGGCAGGCGGCGCCATGTTTTTCATAGCTGCGGGCAATCTCCGCCGGCTGAAAATCTGGGCGGATGACGCCTTTCGACGGGCTGGCCTTCTTGATTTCGGCGATTACCGCCGGTTGACCGCAAGCAATCTTGTGGCGGATGGCGCCGACGAAATCGCGCGCGGCCGCTTGGGCAGCGGCTTCGGCCTCGACGACAGCGAGCGGCTTGACGGCCAGCGCGGCGGCGACTTCTTCGCGTTTGGTGGCGATGATCTGGTTGAGGATATCGGACATTTATCGGGCCACCAGACGTTGAGTGCAGTCGACGAACTGCGCGAGCTTGGCGCGCGCGGCGCCGCTGGCGATGGCTTCGCGGGCCTTGGCGATGCCGTCGCCGATACTGTCGGCGGCATTGGCCACGTAAAGCGCGGCGCCGGCGTTGAGGCAGACGATTTCGCGGGCCGGACCGGGCTGGTTGTCGAGCACGCCGAGCAGCGTCGCCTTGGATTCTTCGGCACTACCGACGCGCAGATTGCGCAGCGACTGCATTTGCAGGCCGTAGTCTTCAGGATGGATTTCGTATTCTCGGACTTCGCCGTCACGCAACTCTCCCACCATCGTCGCGGCGCCGAGCGATATTTCGTCGAGGCAATCCTTGCCGTGCACCACCAGCACGCGCTCGGCGCCCAGGCGCTGCATGACCCGAACCAGGATGCCGACCAGGTCGGGGTGGAAGACACCCATCAGGGTGTTCGGCGCACCGGCCGGATTGGTCAGCGGGCCGAGGATATTGAATATGGTGCGCACGCCCATTTCACGACGGACAGGCGCGACATGCTTCATGGCGCTGTGGTGGTTCGGGGCGAACATGAAGCCGAAACCAGTTTCCTCAATGCAGGCGGCAACTTGCGCCGCCGACAACATGATGTTGGCGCCCAGCGCCTCCAGCACGTCGGCCGCGCCAGAACTGGACGACACACTGCGCCCGCCATGCTTGGCCACCTTGCCGCCGGCCGCAGCGACCACAAAGGCCGCGGTCGACGAAATATTGAAGGTGTGCGCGGCATCGCCGCCGGTGCCGACGATATCGACGAAATGCTTGTCGTAAGGCAATTTGACTGGCGTCGCCAGTTCGCGCATGACGCTGGCTGCCGCGGCAATTTCGCCGATGGTTTCCTTCTTGACGCGCAGACCGGTGATGATCGCGGCAATCATCACCGGCGAGACTTCGCCGCTCATGATCTGGCGCATCAGGGCAACCATTTCGTCGTGGAAAATTTCGCGGTGTTCGATGACACGCTGAAGGGCGGCTTGCGGAGTCATTGCTTGTGTTCGTCCAGGAAATTCTTGAGCAGGTCGTGACCGCGCTCGGTCAGGATGGATTCGGGGTGGAACTGCACGCCCTCGACGGCCAGCGTCTTGTGGCGCACACCCATGATCTCGCCGTCGTCGGTCCATGCGGTGACATCCAGACAATCGGGCAGCGAGGCGCGCTCAATGGCCAGCGAGTGGTAACGGGTACAGGTCAGCGGGTTGGGCAGCCCCCGAAAAACCCCCTCGTTTTTATGGTGGACCGCAGAGGTCTTGCCGTGCATCAGTTGCTTGGCGTGGACGATCCTGCCGCCGAAGGCTTCGCCGATGGACTGGTGGCCGAGGCAGACGCCCAACAGCGGAATCCTGCCGGCAAACTCCTTGATCGCCGCCAGCGAAATACCGGCCTGGGCCGGCGCGCAGGGGCCGGGCGAGATGACCAGATATTGCGGCTTCAGACGTTCGATTTCGGCCACCGTAATGGCGTCGTTACGGTAAACCTGCACCTCTTGGCCAAGTTCGCCGAAGTACTGGACGATGTTGTAGGTGAAGCTGTCGTAATTGTCGATCATCAGCAGCATGCTGTTGATTCCTTGCCGGTTTCGTAAGCCCCGAATTCTACATTAAAGGCCCCGCCCTCCGCCCGGCCAGGGCTTTTCGATTAAAATGCGCGCTTTCCCGCCGGATTCACCCATGACCGCCGCCCTCGCCATTCCGCCGCACAGCCTGTCCATCGTCGTCCCGTTCTACAACGAGGAAGACAACATCGCGCCGCTGGTCAAGCGGGTGCATGAGGCGCTGGTCGGCTACCAGCACCCCTGGGAACTGGTGCTGGTCGACGACGGCAGCAGCGATGCCACCGTCGACCGCGCCCTCCAGTCGGCCAAGGAGTATGGCCCGCACGTGCGCATCGTCGAGCTGACCCGTAATTTCAAGCAGACCGCCGCCATGCAGGCCGGCCTGGATGCGGCACGCGGCGACGTCATCGTGACCATGGACGGCGACCTGCAGAACGACCCCATCGACATCCCGCGCATGGTCGCCCGGCTGTTGAACGAGAATCTCGACCTGGTTGCCGGCTGGCGGCAGAACCGTCAGGACGGCCTGTTCCTGCGCAAGATTCCGTCGAAGATCGCCAACAAGCTGATCGCCCGGATGACCGGCGTCCATCTGCGCGACTACGGGTGCAGCCTGAAGGCTTTCCGCGGCAGCGTCATCAAGAGCGTGCGCCTGTATGGCGAAATGCACCGCTTCATCCCGGCCTGGCTGGCCACGGTCACCACGCCACGGCGCATCGCGCAGGAACCGACAACGCACCATGCGCGCACCGCCGGCGTCTCCAAGTACGGCATCTCGCGCACCTTCCGGGTCATCCTCGATCTGATCGCCGTCTATTTCTTCATGCGCTTCCGCGCCCGCCCCGGCCATTTCTTCGGCGGCATCGGCCTCGGCCTGACCGCCATTTCCGGCCTGGTCCTCGGCTGGCTGGCCTGGGTCAAGTTCGGCTTGGGTGAAAGCATCGGCGGCCGGCCGTTGTTGATCGTCGGCATCGGCGGCTTGATCGCCGGCGTGCACTTCATCACCACCGGCGTGCTGGCCGAACTGCTCGCCCGCATCTATTTCGAGTCCGGCACCATCCGCTCCTACTCGGCGCGCCCGGAAAGCCCGCTGGCCGCCGACGAAGGCTGGCACAGGTGACTCCTGCGGTCGACGCCAAAAATGGCGTCAAATTTTTGTACGTCCTGACCGCCGCCCTGCTCGCCTGGCGCTTCTGTGTCATCCCGCAACTCGGCATCACCCTCTATATCGACGAAGCGCAATACTGGACCTGGGCGCAGCAACTCGACTGGGGCTACTTCTCCAAACCGCCCGGCATCGCCGCGCTGATCTGGCTGTCCACCGCGCTGTTCGGCGATGGCCTGCTCGGCGTCAAGGCACTGGCCATGCTGTGCTACCCGGCCGCAGCGGCAGCCTGCTGGACCATCGCCTGCCGCCTCTACGACGCACGCACCGCCTTCTGGTCGGCGCTTGCCGTGCTGACCCTGCCGATGTTTTCGTGGCTCGGCCTGTTTGTATCGACCGATGCCTTGCTCACGCTGTTCTGGGCGCTCGCCCTGTGGGCTTTTCTGCGCGCCCTGGCCAGCGATGCCTGGGCCGACTGGCTGCTACTCGGCGTCGTCTGCGGCCTCGGCCTTCTGTCGAAATACACCATGGCCGCCTGGCTGGGCGCTGCCTTCCTTTACCTGCTGGCTTTCCAGCGCGCCCGGCTGGCCTCGCCGAAACCCTGGCTGGCGGCCGGCCTGGCGCTGCTCATCCTGAGTCCGAACATTTACTGGAATATCGCCCACGACTTTCCGACCCTGAAGCACACCGCCGATATCACCGTGAACAAGAAAGCCGCCGGCGGCTTCGGCCCGCTCGCCGAATTCTGGGCGGCGCAGTGGCTTTCCTTCGGCCCAGTGCTGGGTAGCGTCTTCGTCCTGCTGTTGGTCCGCGCCCGGGAAAGCTGGCGCGACGAACGGAGCCGTCTGCTGCTGTGGTTCGCCCTGCCGCTGTGGGGCGTCGTCTCGCTGCAGGCGCTCAAAAGCGGCGCCAATGCCAACTGGGCGGCGCCGGCCTTCGCCCCCGCAGCCATCGCCGCCGTCGCCTGGCTGCTGCAACGCCAGAAGCAGCGCCTGCTGGTCGCCGGCCTGGCGATCAATCTGGCGCTGGTCGGCCTGGTCTACCACTGGCCGCAGATCCTCGCTGCGGTCGACGTGCAAAACCCGGCAAAAAAGAACCCGTTCGCCCGCGCCATGGGCTGGGACGAACTGGGCCGGCAATTGCGCCCGCTCGTCGAAAGCTACCCCGACGCCGTGCTGGTCGCCGACAACCGCACACTGCTCGCCCACATGCTCTACGAACTGCGCGATCTGCAGCCGGCGGCGGCCAGCTGGAATCCGGCGGGCGTCGCCAGCGACCACTACAAGCTGACCACCGACCTCAAGCCCTGGCGGGGCAAGAATGCCATCCTGATTACCCAGGATGTGCCCGGCGACGATTTCGTCCGCCGTTTCGCCGGCATCGACCAACTGGCCGACCTCAAGGCACCGCTCGATGCGCACCAGTCACGCCACCTAGCGGTGTATCTGCTCCGTGACTTCAAGGGCTACTGAACTGCGCGTCGCGCTCTTTGCCTTTGGCCTGCTGGCCGGGTTGTTTGTCGCCTTGCCGCAAATCGACCTGTGGGCCAGCGGCCTGTTCTACCGCGATGGCGCCTGGTTGCTGGCGCGCGACTCGGTCTGGCTGGCCCTGCCCTACCACGGCCTGCCAAGGCTCGGCCAGGGGCTATTGATCGCGCTGACCGCCGGCCTGTTGCTGAGTTTCTCGAAGCGTCTGCCACGCCTGCAAGCGCACCGGACAGGCATCGCTTTTCTGCTCGCCGCCGCGCTGCTCGGCCCGGTGCTGCTGGTCGATGCGACGCTGAAGGAACATTCTGGCCGCACCCGCCCGGTCAATACGACACAATTTGGCGGCAGCAAGCAATTTACCCCGGCTTTCATCCCGGCCGACCAATGCGAGAAAAACTGCTCCTTCGTCAGCGGCCACGTCGCCACTGCGGCCTTCGTCATGGCTTTCGGCTGGCTCGGCACGCCGGCCGTGCGCCGCCGCTGGCTAATGATCGGCCTGGCCAGCGCCGGCTTTTTTGCCTTGGTGCGCATGCTGCCGGGCGGTCATTTCCTGTCCGACTGCATCTTCGCCTGGTTCGCCACCTATTTCAGCCTGTGGGCGACCGAGTGGCTGTTCCGGCGGCTGGGCTGGCTGCCCAAACCCGGTTAACCCAGCGGATCTTCCGAAAACAGTTTCTGGATTTTTTCGATCTCGCCACGCTGGCTGATCAAGGCCTCGACACAGGCCGCATCAAGTTGGTCGCCAGCCATTTTTTCGAGCAGGGAAAAGGCCTCGTCGTTGCTCCAGGCCTTCTTGTAGGGACGGCAACTGGTCAGAGCATCGAAAATATCGGCCACGGCGGCGATGCGCGCTTCGACGGGAATGTCGTCGCCGCTCAAGCCGGCCGGGTAACCGCTGCCGTTCATCGCCTCATGGTGATACAGGGCGATGTTGTGCAATAAACCGGCGTGCGGCAGATCGTTGAGGCCGAAATGGCCGATCAGGGTATCGACCATATTCGCTCCCTTGGCCGAATGAGCCTGCATGATCTGACGCTCGTCGGCATCCAGCGCACCGGGCTTTTGCAAGATGCGATCCGGAATGCTAATTTTCCCGATGTCGTGCAGGGGCGAAAACAGGAAGATATGTTCGACCACCGCATCATCCAGGCCGAACAGCGGTGCGACGCGCAAGGCAATCAGGCGCGCGTAATGAGCCATCCGGTCAAGATGGGCGCCGGTTTCAAAATCGCGGTTGCTGGCCAGCGTCGAGGCACTGCGCACGCTGGCCACCAAGGTCCGGCTGACCGCCAGATGATCGATCAGGGTCAAAGTCAGCAAATGGCCGACCAGATCGAGGTGATGCAATGCGGCTTCATCGAAACAGTTTTTCTGCAGCGAATTGAAAAACAGGAAGCCGACCAGCGCCTGGCCCCGAAAAATCGGCAGCGTATAGCTGGCCCCGAAACCGCCGCGAATCTTCTGGGCATGCTCGCGCCAGCCCCCCAGCACGTCGAGATCATTGACCACCCGCGGCCGGCGCAGCGCGACAATTTCGCTGAGCGTCGCACTATCGGCCAGCCTGGCCTGATACAGCACCAGATCGGTGGCGCAATTATCGGAAGAGGCGAAGGTTTTCAGCAGGTCGACATCCGGGTCATAGACCGCCACGGCAATCCGGTCGACGAAAGGCAAGGACTCCTGCAAAAAGCAGTGCACCTGTTTGAGGTTGTCCACAAACGGTCGGCAACTATCGAGTTCGCCCAAGCGATCCTCATGCCCATACCATACGGGTGGCACGGCAGCGCTCATCGTCTCTCCCCCGGCCAATTGCTTAGCCTATTGTGTTTAGTTCCAACGATTATAGGCGTCAGTCCCGCTGCGGAAACACTATGGCCAGAAAAAGAAACCTCGCTCCTTTAAGCGAGCAGAACATGTCCCGCGGTGCGCAGCGCAATGCCCAGACAAGCCCCCAGGGCCGCGGGTTTCCAGACGGCGGCAACCCGGCGCCCGGCCGAAATGAGCACGGCAACCCCGGGCAGGTCGAAAGGTGAAATCAGGAAACCGGCGCTGGCATTGAGCAACCCCACACTCATCTGGCCGCTGCGCCGCATGTCATCGACCACCCCCATCATCGCCGTTCCACCGGCCAGGTATTTGGTCAGGGTCGGCAGGATGAGCAGCGGGTCAATGCCGGCCATGCTCAACAATGGGGTCAGTCCCTGGCTGAGCAGGTCGATGGCGCCGAAACGCTTCAGGGTCATCACCGCGACCAGCGACAGCACCAGCATCGGGATGGCGCCGACGGCGATCTTGAAGGCTTCCGCGCCGGCCCGGTTGATGACGTCGAGCACGCCCTTGGCGCTTTCCGCCGACGCATGATGCAAGGTTTCGTCGACAACGCCTTCCCGGTCGGAAAGACGGCGCCCGAACCAGTAAAAGGTGGCCGCTGCGGCGACCAGCCCACCGAGCAGCGAGAAGACCAGAGTGGTGGCGAAATCCAGCCCCATGGTCAGCATCGGAAAAGCAGCGTTGGCCTGCGCCATGGCGAACACCATGGCCAGCGTCGCCGCCAGGTGGCGGTCGGAGGCGCCGCGCTGTTCCATCATGGTCAGTGTGGCCATCGGTGCGGCGAAACTGACGAAATTGACCTGCAAGGCGGCGAACACGCCCAGCCCGGTCAGGCCGAACGGCTTGAGCAAAGGTGCCAGGCAGGCGACCAGCCAGTCGAGCGCGCCGCGCGCTTCGAGCAGGCGCATCAGCGACAGCATGACGACCATCACCGGCAGCAGCACGAACAGGGCCAGTTCGATGGCCGAACGGCCGGATTTCAGGATGATGTCGATCAGCACTTCCATGCGTTTTCGCCCTTACCGAAATCCGGCGTTTTTATCCAGTCGACCGCAGCAATGTCAGTCGAGGCGCGTATCGAGCCCCTGCTCGGCTAGTTCGGCGGCGCGCAGCACGGCGCGGGCCTTGTTGCGGGTTTCTTCCCATTCCGAATGGGGATCGGAGTCGGCGACGATGCCGGCGCCGGCCTGTACATGCAGCTGGCCGTCCTTGAGCACCGCGGTGCGGATGGCGATGGCCAGGTCCATGTCACCGTGGAACCCGAGATAACCGACGGCACCGGCGTAGATGCCACGTTTCACCGGCTCCAGCTCGTCGATGATTTCCATGGCCCGCACTTTCGGCGCACCGGACACGGTGCCGGCCGGGAAGGTAGCCTTCAGCACGTCGAGGGCATCGAGCCCTGGTTGCAGCTTGCCTTCGACGTTGGAGACGATATGCATCACGTGCGAGTAGCGCTCGACGATCATGTTCTCGGTCAGCTTGACCGTTCCGACCTTGGCCACCCGACCGCAGTCGTTGCGCCCGAGGTCGAGCAACTGAGTGTGCTCGGCGCGTTCCTTCTCGTCGGCCAGCAGTTCGGCGGCCAGCGCAGCATCCTCTTCCGGCGAGGCGCCGCGTTTGCGCGTGCCGGCAATCGGCCGCACAGTGACGCGCTCACCCTCGAGGCGAACCAGGATTTCCGGCGAAGCGCCGACCACATGGAAATCCTCGAAATCGAAGTAGAACATGTAGGGCGACGGGTTCAAGCTGCGCAGCGTGCGGTAGAGGGCCAGCGGGCTGGCCGCGAACGGCTTGGTCATCCGTTGCGACAACACGACCTGCATGATGTCGCCTTCGGTGATGTAGCTCTTGGCTTTCACCACCGCCTGCTTGAAGGCGGCTTCGCCGAAGGAGGAGACGGCCGGCTCCGACTCGACCGGCTGCTCGGCCGGAATGACCACCGGAGTGCGCAGCTTGGCCAGCAGTTCCTTCAGGCGGGCACGCGCCTTCTGGTAGGCGCCGGGGAAGCCCGGTTCGGCATAGACGATCAGGGTCAGCTTGCCGGACAGGTTGTCGACGACGGCGATTTCTTCGGACAGCAAGAGGCCGATGTCCGGGGTGCCGATGGCGTCCGGTTTGGCGGCGGCCGCCAGCTTGCTTTCGACGTAACGGATGGTGTCGTAGCCGAAGCAGCCGACCAGGCCGCCGCAGAAGCGCGGCAGGCCGGAGGACGGCGGCGCCCGGAAGCGCTGCATGAACTGGCCGATGAAATCGAGCGGATTGGTGTCGTCGGCGCGCTCGGCGACGCGGTTGCCGGTCAGCACCAGCACCTGCTGGCCATTGACGACGATGCGCGTCGACGCGGCCAGGCCGATGATCGAGTAGCGGCCGAAACGCTCGCCGCCCTGCACCGATTCGAGCAGGTAGGTGTAGGGCGTGTTGGCCAGTTTCAGGTAGATCGACAGCGGCGTGTCGAGATCGGCAAACGTTTCCAGCGTAACGGGAATACGGTTGTAGCCTTGCGCGGCGAGCGCGTTGAATTCGGTTTCGGTCATGGGGAAGCCTCGGAAATGACAGGGGTGTTGCGGTCTGGAGCGTTGCGCCAAGCAGGCGCGCGAAGGGAAATCAGGGGCGCCAGCGACGCCAACCGTGCCATTCGTGCCAGATACGCAGAGTCGTCATTTGTGGGGGAGGTCTTTAAAAGTGAGGGCTTGCCGGTAGGCGGCAAGCAGATCGGATACTAGCGCATCGCAATCGGCACTGTCCACCGGCTTGCCCTCGTTGTAGCCGTAGGGCACAGCATAGGCCGGGCAACCGGCGGCGCGGGCGGCAAGCAGGTCGTTTTCCGAATCGCCGATATGCAGATTGCGGTTCGGCGCCACGTCGAAAAGGCGGCAGGCGTGCAGGATCGGCTCGGGGTGCGGCTTCTTGTGCGGCGTGGTGTCGCCGGAGACGATCACGCTGAAATAGCCGGTCATCCCCATCCGCTCAAGCAGCGCCTCGGTGAACATCGCCGGCTTGTTGGTGACGACGCCCAGCTTCAGGCCGCTGGCCTCCCAGGCGGCTAGGCCATCGAGCACGCCCGGATAAATGGTCGTGAACCGGCCGTTGACCGCAGCATAGTGCCGCTTGAAGACTTCGATGGCGACATCCAGTTGTTCGGCCGATGGCGCCCGTTCGTGCGTTAGACAACGCTCGACCAGCACCGCCATGCCTTTGCCGACGAAGCTGTGCACCTCGGCCTGGCTGCGCGGCGGCGCACCAATTTCTTCCAGCATCAGCCGGCAACCCTCGGCCAAGTCGGCAATGGTGTCAAGCAGCGTACCGTCGAGGTCGAAGGTAACCGATTCGAAGTGCATCAGACTTTGGCCAGCTCGCCCCGCAAGGCGCCGATGATCGAATCGTAGCGATGCGGATCGCTGTCCTTGCCGGCGCCATAGACGGCCGAGCCGGCAACGAAGGCATCGACGCCGGCGCGGGCGATCTCGGCGATGTTGCCGACATTCACGCCACCGTCGATTTCCAGACGGATACGCCGGCCGGATTCCTTTTCATAGGCATCGAGCTTGGCGCGGGCCAGTTTTGCCTTGGCCAGCGTACCAGGAATGAACTTCTGGCCGCCGAAGCCGGGATTGACGCTCATCAGCAGCACGACGTCGACCTTGTCCAGCACGTAATCGAGGTAGTCGAGCGGCGTCGCCGGGTTGAACACCAGGCCGCCCTGGCAGCCGGCGTCGCGGATCAGCGACAGGCTGCGGTCGACGTGTTCGGAGGCTTCCGGGTGGAAGGTGATGATATTGGCCCCGGCCTTGGCGAAATCGGGGATGATGCGGTCGACCGGCTTGACCATCAGATGCACGTCGATCGGCGCCGTGGTGCACGGCCGGATGGCTTCGCAAACCAGCGGGCCGATGGTTAAATTGGGAACATAATGGTTGTCCATCACGTCGAAGTGAATCCAGTCGGCGCCCGCAGCGATGACATTGGCCACTTCCTCGCCCAGCTTGGCGAAATTGGCCGACAGAATGCTCGGCGCGATAACGAAATCTTTGGCTGACATGATGCTTCCCTGAACAATAACAGACGAAATTATCCCATGCCCGACTCCAACAAGTATCGTATCGAAGTCCTGCCGGTGGCCCAGTTCATCCCGGAACAGTCCGACCCGGAAGAAAGCCGCTACCTGTTCGCCTACACCATCACCATCAAGAACATCGGCGAAGTACCGACCCAGCTGGTGTCGCGCCACTGGATCATCACCGACGCCCACGACGAAGTGCAGGAGGTACGCGGCCTCGGCGTCGTCGGCAAACAGCCGCTGCTGCAACCGGGCGAAAGCTTTCAATACACCAGCGGTTCGGCGCTGGCGACGCCGGTCGGCACGATGAAAGGCAGCTACCAGATGGTGGCCGAGGACGGCACCCATTTCGAGGCCGAAATTCCCGAATTCACGCTGGCCATGCCGCGGGTGCTGCACTGAGCCTAAAACACAGCTATACGCTGATCGCCCCGTTTTACGACGCGGTGATCGCCCGGGCCACCCTGGCCGCCCGCCGGCGCAGCCTGAGTGCACTGGCGACGCAGCCGGGCCGGGTGCTGCTGGCCGGCGTCGGCACCGGGCTGGATTTGCCGCACCTGCCGCCCCAACACCACTATGTCGGCCTCGACCTGACGCACGCCATGCTGCGCCGCGCCCGCCCCCGGGTTGGCCAGATCAGTTTCGCCGCCGTGCAGGGCGATGCCCAGCGCCTGCCCTTTGCCGACCGGAGTTTCGATAGCGCCATCCTGCATCTGATTCTGGCCGTGGTGCCGCAACCGGCCGATTGCCTGGCCGAAATCACCCGGGTGGTCCGGCCGGGCGGACAGGTGCTGATCTTCGACAAGTTCCTGCAACCCGGCCAGGCGGCACCCCTGCGGCGCTTGCTCAATCCGCTGATCCGGCGGGTGGCGAGCCGGCTGGATGTGGTCTTTGAAGAATTACTGGCCGCCACCCCCGGCCTTAGCCTGGAGCATGACCAGCCGGCCCTAGCTGGCGGCTGGTTCCGAATGATCCGGCTGCGCCGGCTCTGACGGCAGCCCGTTGGCGACCGGCTCGGGCGGCGCCGGCACATCCGGGTCCAGCCCATCGGCGATCCAGGCCTGCATCAGGGTATAGGTCACGGCCAGGACTACCGGACCGATGAAAATGCCGACCAGGCCAAAACCCAGCATGCCGCCGATCACCCCGACGAAAATCAGCAGCAGCGGCAAATCGGCCCCGCGCTTGATCAGCATCGGGCGCAGGACGTTGTCCAGGCTGCCGACAATCAGGGTCCACACCAGCAGGGCGCTTGCCCAGCCGGTATCGCCGGTCCAGTACATCCAGCCCACCGCCGGCAGCAAGACCAGCATCGGACCAACCTGAGCAATGCACAGGATCAACATCAGCACCGACAGTAGCGAGGTAAAAGGCACGCCGGCCACGGCCAGTCCCAGCGCCCCGAGCAGCGTCTGGACCAGGGCCGTCACCCCGACGCCCAGGGCCACACCGCGAATGGCCTGCCCGGCCAGAACGATGGAGTTCTCGCCCCGTTCGCCGGCCAGGCGGCGGCCGAAACGGCGAACCTTGATCGCCGCCTGTTCGCCGCCGGAATACATGATGGCGGCGATGATCACCACCAGCAGGAACTGAATCAGCATGCCGCCCAGGCTACCAAGCCAACTCAGGGCCAGCTTGCCGGTATCGGCGGCGTAGGGCGTCAGCTTGGCGACCAGGCCGGCACCGCCGCCATAAGCGAGTTGCCGCCAGGCCTGCGCCAGCTTCTTGCCGACCAGCGGCAGGTTGGCCACCCAGTCGGGCGGCAGCAAGGCGCCGGTGGTCGTCGCATTCTTGATCGCTGCGGTCAACTGTTCCGAATGCTCGGAAATGGTGTCGATGACCAGCCATAACGGCAAG
>Ga0316605_10001103_pt1 | contig 16169 bp, 14 predicted proteins | sample OWC_soil_day20_n_FD_207666 | JGI IMG/M metagenome (GOLD analysis project Ga0316605, IMG submission 207666) | Wetland soil microbial communities from Old Woman Creek delta, Ohio, United States - OWC_soil_day20_noCT | ecosystem: Environmental > Terrestrial > Soil > Wetlands | place: USA: Ohio... | reverse complement strand
ACACAAACATTGAACATAGAAACCATTTCCACTTCTTCATTGATCGGATCCTCCTTTTACTGGTAATGATAATATTGAAACGCTATCTTTTTATGTTTTTTAAAGCCGGCGTGATATAAACCGATTAACCGCCTCAATGCCTGTTTCCATTATACATCAGAAATGTTTCATACAACGAGCGATGTATAATCCTTACCTGATACTTACGCTCAAGAATTGCATCTGTCAACAAAAAATAAGGTCCTCCCTGCTTTGGACTGCGGGTCAGCAATGCAATAATTATATTTTATGGGCATTTCAAGATATTCATCACTTATGTAAAGCTCCGTTTGTTTGCGCCAAGGTGTTTCGGCTTCCCGCTCTGCACGGGTCCGGGATGGTTGATCCAGGCGATAAATTTTCTCTATCAGCCTTCACCAGCTGCCTGGCCACCCACAGGGACAGATGATTCATGAAAAAAAACGACTGCCTGAAATCCCAAGAATTTTTCAGTTAGGGCAGCTGACCATCTTGAAGGCATGGAATAAAGCATCATCCAACTGCTTAGATGCCTGATTTATCTTGACTTCGCCCGTCCGATGCTGTTATTTTTTCCCCACTTGTCTAAACGCGGTAAGCTTGTTTGGCTAATCATATCGTATAGTCACTATCAATTTAAGGAGAGTATTTATGGAAATCAAGAAGGTTTGTGTTTTAGGTGCCGGCTTAATGGGTAACGGCATCGCCCAGGTTTGTGCGCAGGCGGGTTATGACGTCGCTTTGCGTGACATTGAACAACGATTCGTCGATGGCGGCATGAAAACGATTCAGAAGAATCTTGTCCGTGATGTGGAAAAAGGTAAAATGACACAGGCGCACATGGATGCCGTTCTGGCCCGCATCAAGCCTACCCTGGATTTGAAGGCAGCCGCCGCGGACGCGGACATCGTTGTCGAAGTTGTGATCGAAGTGATGGATGTCAAGAAAAAGGTGTATGCGGAACTGGAGGAAATTGTTCCGAAGCATTGCCTGTTTTTCACCAATACATCGGGGCTGAGCATTACCGAAATGGCGGCCATTACGAAAAGACCGGACCGCTTTATCGGCACGCATTTTTTCAATCCCGTGCCGGTTATGAAACTTCTGGAAATCATCCGCGGGCATCAAACATCCGATGAAACTCTGCAAACGGCCCGCGAGTGGGGCATAAAGATCGGCAAGGATGTTATTGTTGTCAAAGAGGCCCCGGCATTTGTCGTGAACAGAATTCTCTGCACAATGCTCAACGAAGCCTTCTTTGTCCTGGATGAAGGACTGGCAACGGCTGAGGATATTGATAAAGGAATGGTGCTGGGATGCAACCATCCAATCGGGCCGCTGGCGCTGGCTGATCTTGTGGGAAATGAAACATTGCTCCGCGTCATCGAAGGACTGCACAGGGAACTGGGAGATAAATACCGCCCCGCGCCGATTTTAAGAAAACTGGTCCGCGCTGGAAATTTCGGGCGCAAAACAGGCAAAGGGGTTTACGATTACAGCAAAAAATAATATTTTTTGACATGCAGCTCTTTTTCAAAGCCCGCCGTCACGGCATGCTGAACATTAAATTATTAAGGGAGAACCGTTATGGATTTTGAACTTACTCAAGAAATGAAGATGTTGAAGGAAATGGCCTATAAATTTGCCGTGGCGGAAGTCGGTCCGGTTTCGCAGGAGTGCGACGAGCATGAAAAATATACACCGGACATCCGGAAAAAAGCCGCCCAGAACGGACTGGTCGGAGCATGGATACCTGAAGCCTACGGCGGTTCCGGCGCAGGCATTTTAGGAAATACCATCATCACAGAGGAAATATCCAAGGTCGATATGGGAATCGGCCTGAACATTGTTGCATCAGGCTTCGGCTGTGAATCCATTCTTAATTACGGCACGGAAGAGCAGAAGAACATGTATCTGCCACCGATATGCAGCGGTGAAAAAGTCTGTGCCGGTGCCTATACTGAACCGAATGCCGGAACGGATGTGTCCGGCTATAAAGCACGTGCGGTAAAAGACGGCGGCGATTACGTGATCAACGGCAATAAAATGTTTATCACAAACGGGACCGTGTGCGATTTTATGGTGGCCCAGTGTATCACCAACCCGGAAGAAAAAAAGCATAACAGCTTCAGCCTGATTATCATTCCGGCGGATGCGCCGGGTGTGACGCGCAATAAAATCCACGGGAAAATGGGCATTCGTGCCAGCGATACCGCTGAAATCGCGCTGGAAGATGTCCGGGTTCCACAATCAAATCTGGTGGGGAAAGAAGGACAGGGTTTCCGACAGCTCATGCATTTTTTTGATATCACCCGCGTCATGGTCTCCGGTCAGGCACTGGGGATTTCGGAAGCCTGTCTGGAAACCAGCATCAAATATGTCAAGGAAAGAACGGCTTTCGGCGCTCTGTTGGGGTCCTACCAGATCACACAGATGAAACTCACGGAAATGGCGATCCGTATTGAAGCGCTGCGCGGGTTGGTTTACAAGGCAGCCTGGCTGATCGACCAGGGGAAACCGGATTATACCCTGGCCGCCATGGCCAAGTTCTACGGAGGTCAGACTGCCGTATTTTGCGCTAATTATGCCTTGGAGCTGCATGGCGGCTACGGATATATTGAGGAATATCCAGTGCAGAAATGGTATCGGGACGCAAAAATTCTGGAACTTTATGAAGGAACAAAGGAAGCCGAAATCATGACGATCGGGCGGGCTTTGCAGGCAAGGTAAAATAATTCAGGGAACGGTTTTGGAGTCCGGTAAACACAGGATATAAACCGTTCCCTGAATTTGTTTTAAGGGTATTTCACCTTAATCGGCACACGTTAATGGCTTTTTTCCTCCGCTTTAGGTCTGCTGCTTTCAGCACGTTCCAGAAGTTCAATCATATTTTTGTCCTTTTTGAGAAGACCTTTCACATAGGACTTGGCGCTTTTCTTTTTCTTATCAAGTAAATGGATATCCGCCCCTTTTTCCAGCAAAATCTCTACTGCAGGAATGGAATTGCTTTTCACGGCAAGCATAAGGGGAGTTGTTCCTTTCTTATCAACGGCATTTACGTCGGCACCTTTGTCGACCAACACTTTCACGACATCGGGAGTTCCGGACATGCATGCATAATGTAAACTTGTATAGCTATCCTTTTCACTCTTATGATTTACATCTGCTCCTTTTTGAATGAGATCCTCGATGACTGAAGGCTCTGCATTCTTGCAAGCAGCAGCTGCGTTCAAAGCTGAATATCCATAGGAATCTTTTGCAGTTGCCTTGGCTCCCTTTGCTAATAAAATTTTCGCTGTCTCAAATTTACATTCATACAACGCCCAGAATAATGGTGTTGAACTCCAGACTCCTTCATTGGGCTCGTCAACTTTAGCTCCTTCATTGAGAATCTTGTACGTCATACCGACATCACCATACCTGGCCGCTGCAATCAATGGCGTCTTTGTACAACCGATAAATTGCAGTATGACAAATGGAAGCGCTATGAAACCAAACAACTTGAAGAGTTTAGACTTATGGATCATCATTTTCCCTCCTGGCTAAACTTGATTATTTAAGGATAAGTATCTCTGTTTCGTATAAATCTATCGGTAGATTCTCGCCATTTTTCTTTGCCTGTCAATATAAATTATCATCCTCGGGTGACTGGCTCTCGAAAAATGCTCCACCTGTCGGGACAGGGCTTCAGCAATTGGGGGCCCTCCGCAGATGATGCCGACGTAACAGGGTTTTTTTCAATATCCCTTCACATGAGGATACTTTTCTACAAAGCCATCATACTCTGAAGATATTCGGGTATCATGGGGCTCATTCTTCTTAAGCAACGCGAGAGTCTCAAATGCCTCGTTGATATGGTTTCTCTTGAGATGTATTCGAAACATTCCCAGATAGGCATATTTGTCGTAACCCGCCGCTATAGTTATCTGATAACTTGTTTCTGCGTTGTCCAGATCATTCATGCTCAAATAGCAATCGCCTATTCTGGTCATGGCGCTTGCCCGGTTCATTCCATATTTTTGTGCATTATTCCATGCATGAATGGCGGCTTCATACTTTCTCATTCCCCTGAAACAATCAGCTTTGCCGTTCCATGCGTGAGAATTCTTCGGGTTTTCGGCAAGCACTGCATCGTAAAGTTCAATGGCTTTCTCATAATTCCCTGTTTTTCTGTATATGTTGGCGGCTGAGGTTGTGGCGAAAGTTGAATAATCAGCAGAAGAAAAAAGTTTTTTAAAATAAAAAAGCGCTTCCTCGTCGTTCCCCATTTTTTCACAAACATTTCCAAGGCCCATGAGAGCAAAAGGATCTTGAGGGCAAAGTTCCAGCGCAAGGAGATAGTATCTTTTTGAACCCGGGAGGTCATCTTTTCTTCTGAGCGCATCTCCCACTCTTGTTATGATTTTATAATCATCAGGATTGAATGACAGGTATTTAAGCCAGGATTTTAGGGCATTGTCCATGTCCTTAAGACCCCGGTAAGAGTCTCCGGCACCTGCAAGGGCATATAGATTATTGCCATCAAGTTGGAGGCAGCGCTGATAGTAGCGAAGGGATTCTTTAAACTGTTTTGTTTTGCATTTGAGATTCCCGATGCCTGCAAGGGCATGTACATTATCCGGATCCAGCTCAAGAATCTCAAGGTATTTCGTCTCGGCTTCTCTGAACTTGCCTTCTTTCCTCAGATTGTGGGCAGCCTTTGTCAGATTCTTTGCTTCTTTGTTGTATTCAGAATCAGTCATAGAAGAATCGAAAAGAACTTTCTTTTTTTTATCCAGAGTATAAGAAACGAAGCCCTGTCTGTCAACGGTAAACGGTCCCCCAACCAGGGGGCTTTAGATGCTCACCGTAAAAAAATAATTGATATTCATTACGGATTGAAAGAAAGTATATCCGTAATAATCCTCATCATTCCCTTACAGTTAGAGATGGTGGCAGACAGAAGATTACCGTTATTCATCCCTATATCTGTAAACAAAAAGGGCAGAGCCAGTTGACCCTGCCCTCTCCATGATAAAATCCTTTTCAAGTTTAGTGTATGATCTTTCTCCTGATACCTGCCAATCCAACGAGGCCAAAACCAAGAAGCAGCATGGTGGCCGGTTCAGGTACGGTTGCAGTATTTCCCAGATTGGTTACCTGGGCCTGAACCATCATGGTATCGCCTACGCCAAACGTACCCGTATCCAAAAAGTCGATTTTGATTTTATTGCCGTCAGCAAGCGTGAAATAATCCGGTAGGGTGGAGTCATCCCAAACCAAACCCATCATGCTAATAATTCCGAAAAGTGACCAAACAAAACCATTGCCGGTTCCCTGGCTGACAATAGGAGGATCTGAAAAGGCAAGGGTCGCTTCAACGTGATAAATTCCATCCATCAAAAATAACTGGCTCGCGGTGAGTGTGAAAAAATCTATAGTTTGAGTGGCGCCATCGTCTAAAGTGAATGGATTACCGGACAGGGCTAATTCTGCCGTCAGATTGCCAAACCATGAATAATCAACCGCAGTTACTGATGATCCGGGCAGATCAGGGTTGAAGGTAACAGGCGTTGCCCAGGCGTTGGTCGTAAGGACGAAAATTGCGGCCAACGTCAGCACAATGCGTGAAATTGATTTTATCATACGGGTTCTCCTTATTTTGTTTAGTAGTTTAGTAAGTAAAGGACTTTCAGTTTAATTGGACTATTATCGAAAAATGGCGGGCATGTAAATACTTCTTAAGGGGTATTGTGCAAAGAAATCAGCTTTTTATCGGTAACACGAAGTAATACAAACTTCTCTGTTCTCCGGATCGACAGAAGCTCTTTTCTTGATGGTCTTTATTCCTTAAAAACTTCTCTTGCGATGACGATACGCTGGATTTCCGAGGTGCCTTCGTAGATAGTGGTTGCGCGGGCGTCCCGGTATAGACGTTCCACCTTATAATCCTTCGTGTAGCCGTATCCGCCGTGAACCTGAAGCGCCATATAGGCACTCGAATTAGCTGTCTCCGATGCAAATAGTTTGGCCATGGAAGCTTCCCTGGTGAATTTTAATCCTCTGTCTTTGCGGTCGGCTGCAGCCAGTGTGAGCCACGAAGCCGCTTCGATTTTTGTCGCCGCATCCGCGACCATGAACCGGATCGCTTCAAACGAACTGATGGATTTTCCGAACTGACGCCGTTGCCTGGTGTAAACGATGGCTTCTTCAAGACAGGCCCTGGCAATTCCCACAGCCTGAGACGCGATGCCGATTCTACCGCTGTCCAGTGCGAGCATCGCCACCTTGAATCCTTCACCGGGGTTTCCCAGCAGATTTTTCGTGGGGACTTCGCAGTCCTCAAAAACAAGTTCAACGGTATTGGAGGCCCTCAACCCGAGTTTTTCTTCTTTTGTCCCGATTTTAAAACCGGGCGTATCTTTTTCTATAATGAATGCGGAAAGCCCCTTTGTCCCCTTATCCTGACCGGTCCTGGCAATCAGATTGATGACGTCTGCGTACTGACCATGAGTGATAAATACCTTGGAGCCATTAATGATATACTTGTCTTTTTTAAGTTTTGCACTAGTCGTCATTGAGCCGGGATCAGATCCTGCACCGGGTTCAGTCAATGCGAATGCGCCGAGAAGAGATCCTTCGGCAAGTCCTGTGAGCCACTTTTTTTTCTGATCCGGTGTGCCGAACTTAAGAAGCGGTTCAGTGGATAAATTGGCAACGGACATGGTTACCGCGCTTGAGGCGCAGTGAAACGCTATTTCCTGCAGTGCCAGGGAATAGGCTACGGCGCCAGCCCCCGAACCTCCAAAATCAGAGGGAACCATCATCCCCATCAGGCCGAGCTCCCCCATTTTTTTGATCGTATCCACCGGGAAAATGCCTTGACGGTCCCATTGAGCAGCCATCGGTTCCAGCTCCTTCTTCGCGAAGTCTCTGGCCATGAGTTTGATCATTTCTTGTTCGCTTGATATTTCAAATGACATCGCCGCACCTCATGGAATATAAAGAACAACGAGCAGTTCTGCTTTTTCGGAAGAAGGGTTGCTCAATGCGTGATGAAGGGCGGAATTAAAATGGATGCAATCCCCCGGCTCCAGAAGGCTGGTATTTTTGCCTACCGAGATCGACAGTCTGCCTTTTAACACATAGATGAATTCTTCGCCTTCATGGTGATACTCAACACCCTCATGAGCCGTCTTGGGTTCAATGGTGACAAGATACGCGCCAAGATGCTTGTCGGAACCAGACTTGGTAAGTTGCGTATAAGCGTATGATCCGGCGCGCTTTTTTTGGCTTTTTACCCTCGACGTAGCTTTTTTGCTTTCATTCGGCTCCAGTTTTGCGACATCGACTTTCAGCGACCGGCTTAATTGTAAAACAAGTGCCACCGGGGGTGTGGCTTCGTCTTTCTCAACCTTCTCGAGGAGGTCGGCCGGATACCCGGTTTCATGCGCCAGTTCCCTGACGCTCAATCCCCTGCCCTCACGATAATTCCTGATGCTCTGGCCGAATGACTTCTTTGTTTTTTTTTCTTTAACCATAATGTTCGTCCTGTAACCGGCCCTGCTTTTTTTTTAGGCCTGCAATTTTTTTTATATCATTCAAATACGGAACTGCACCCTTATGATTTTAATCAGGTCTGTGATTCCTGTGCGAGATACGCTGGTTCAGATCACATATTGTTCGTGAAATCATACATTCAAGTTGTATGAAGTCAAGGTAAAATAATTGTCTTTTTTTAAATGTTTGTCATCGCCGCCTGCCATTTAGAAAAACGATCTTCCGGGAAACCGATATGCCTTGTATTAAAAGGAAATTACTAGCTTGTCTTCGCGTAAAATACGATGAAAGTCGCTTTTCAGTATGAATTTTTATTCGAATGAATATCTCATTGACTTGTCTTTTGGCTTTGCTTATACTGCCTTCACAAAAGATTGATGTGCCGGCAGCAAATGGTTGTCAATGCGACAATGGCAATGAGGATTTCACCGGGGAAAACGGGATTCTTACCCCGATGATGAAATTTAAAGAATCCCTGTGATGAAGAAATACGGAGAGTGGCTTCAGGCTCTTTACAAATACATAGCAATCCTGATCGCCCCAGACGTTTCCTGTCACCCCATCTAGCATGGGCGGTCTCAATTCAGTTAAATGCTTCCCGCTGCTTATGGCGGGAAGCATTTCCCCCTGCGGGGATCATCGCTGTCCGGTTGATTCGGCATTACGTCCACTCTCGAAAAGAAGGTGCAGTGGCAAAATGGATTCTGGCAAGGTTCATGGTTTGAATATATCGCCGGCAATGATTGAAAACAGATTCCAGACAATAATATTTTCAACAAGAAATGATTTATGAACAACATCTATCTGGATAACGCGGCAACCTCGTATCCCAAGCCAAAAGACGTTCTTGACGCGATGACGGACTACCAGCAAAGCATTGGCGGCTCGCCCGGCCGTTCAGGCCACAAACGGTCCATAGACGCCGGACGTACCATTTACAAAACACGGGAGGTCCTGGCGAATCTTTTTCAAATTGATGATCCGCTGAACATTGCGCTTCTGAAAAATGCCACGGAAGCGCTCAATATCGTTTTGCAGGGCGGACTGCAGCCGGGGGATCACGTCATCACCAGCAGCATGGAACACAATTCCGTAATGCGGCCCCTTCGTTTTATGGAGTCACGCGGTGTTGAGTTGACTGTTGTTCCCTGCTCGCCGGAGGGGGAACTTGATCCCGGTGACATAGGCAAAGCATTCAAAAAAAATACAAGAATGATCGTCCTGACTCATGCGTCCAACGTGACGGGAACGATTATGCCGGTTGAAGCCGTCGGAGCACTCGTCAGGGAAAAGGGGGACGTGTTGTTTTGTGTTGATGCCGCCCAGACTGCCGGGGCTTTGCCAATCGATGTGGAGAAAATGTCGATCGATCTTTTGGCCTTTACCGGGCATAAATCACTTTATGGACCTCAGGGCACGGGCGGTCTTTACGTTCGCAGCGGGCTGGAAAAAAGGATTGCTCCGCTGATGATGGGTGGAACGGGCAGTCGATCGGAATTTGAAGAGCAGCCGGACTTTATGCCGGACAAATATGAAAGCGGCACACCCAACACGATAGGCCTGGCAGGGCTCGGTGCCGGCGTGGCTTATGTTCTTGAACAGACCATCGAGGCAATTCGCGCCAGAGAAGAACAATTGACATATACCTTTTTGGAGCAACTGAAAGAATTTAAAGATCGGGTGACGGTGTACGGCACAACGGATACTGCCCGCCGGACCGCTGTTGTTTCATTTAACCTGAAAGATGTTTCACCCTCTGACGCCGCTCTCTACTTTGAAGACAAACACGGTATTCTGTGCCGTCCCGGTCTGCATTGCGCGCCGTCGGCGCATCGTACGATCGGCACCTTTCCGCAGGGAACCATCCGTTTCAGTTTCAGTTTTTTCAGCACCAGGCAGGATATTGATGAGGCAGTCGGTGCAATCCGCGATTTATTAGGCATTGCCGCCCGCTGAGACATAATGGACTCTTCTGAATGATGATCGCATGTAGACGGAGCTCACTTTTTTTACCCGACCCTTTTCATTTGACAAAAGAATTGTTCCGGATAAAATTTTTCAACTGGCTGTGAAAATACCATTATAAGCCAATTCAAGGTTTCTGATGGACCAGCAATTGCCGGCATTAGGCTATATCCAATCAATAACATTAAACATTACGCCGGAAATTGATTTGGCGGTCTGTTAAGGCCGCTTAAATATTGCTTGACAAAACAGGACCGTTTGCATTACTTTTTAAGAAACAACGATCGTTGTATTTATTGATATGCAGGAACGTGCATATTGGAATGGTTTTCCTGAAGATGGAACAGTCTCGTCATCCGGATGCTTTGGAGGCCGCGCACTGCAATGGACCAACGTTTCGTCAATGCAAATACCCCTGCTCAAAGTATCCATAAACGTTTAACGCAGACAAGTGATTCTACTGCGCTATCTTGTTATTTTCAATCGCTCACAAAACATCAAATTTCTTCTTTACAATTCTTTCGACAACGAATGCACTGGCTTTGTCTGAACACGGCTGCTTTTGCGGTGGCCAGCGGTGATCAAAGCGCAAGAAGTGGTTTCTGAAAATTACAGAAACTTGTCATCATCATTGATTTGAACAAAAATTGAATCTTTTCATAAAGGGTGTAATGACATGTGGACTTATGTTCAGACGGTTATTATTTATACTTTTGTGCTGGGTTCCATTTATCTTCTGATCGCGCTCGGTTTCTCCCTGATCTGTGGGGTGCTGCGGATTTTCCATCTCGGATACGCCTATATCTTTCCTCTCACCGTTTACGGCACCTGGATGTTTATGTCGGCGCTTGGCTGGCCTCTGATCCCATCCATTCTGGGAATGGTCGTCATTCAATTTATCGTTTCCATCCTCATTTATAAAGGGATTATTAAAAAATATCTTACGACCGAAGATGTTCTTCTGACGGCGCTGCTCCTGGTAGCCCTGATTATTGAACAAGCCGCTAATTATTTTTATCCGGTTCAGGCAGGTGTCTATCTGGAAACGACGCTGGCGGATGGCATATTCCAGATCGGTGAAGTGGTGATTCCCAAGCAGCTTGTGATCGGTGCCGTGATTGCTCTGGTAATGACCGGCGCTTTCGTCTTCTTTTTCGTAAAAACAAAAACGGGGATGGCCATCCGTGCGTTGTCTCAGGACATCTACTCATCAAAAATTGTCGGTATCAATGTAGAAACGCTCTATTTATTTACCATGATGATCGTCCTTTTGCCCGTTATCATCGCAATGCTTGTTGTGGCGCCGGTCTGGTCGGTCGAGCCGGGTATGGGCTGGTTGTATATGACCACAGCGATTTTGGTTTCCGTTCTGGGCGGGCTGGGGAATATCAAAGGCACGATCATGGCCAGTTTTTTAATCGGCTTCACCCACGCCATCGTCTGCAATGTCATTGGAGAGCCGCGCTTCATGAACCTGTCGGCATTGATTCTTGTCATGATTATTCTGGTTATCCGACCCCAGGGATTAGCAAGGAGTGAATCTCTATGGTAGAAATGGAATTAAAAAGGGACCGTGTTGTTATCCGGCTTGGAACCAAAAAGTGGGAGTGGACGCTGGAGCCTCGTTACTGGCGTAACACGCTGCTCTGGGCCCTGTTTTTGGTCATTGCCCCTGCAGTTGCTTATTTTGTCAGCCCCGGCCTGATCAACACGATGATTTCGGCAAATATCTATGCCGCCATCGCGATGCCTCTCGCTCTGATGACAATCGGTACCGGACGCATGAATTTCGGTCCCCAGTTTTATATCGGAGTGGGGGGCTATACGGCGGCGCTGCTCAGCATCGCATACGGCTGGGGACCCTTGACCACACTGCCTTTTGCCATCCTGATGTCCATGATTTCGGCTCTTATATTCAGCCCGTTGGTCATCATGGCGCGAGGACTTTACTATGTTCTTCTGACGCTGCTTTTACCGCTGGTGTTCCTGGAAGTGACGTTTATTTATACCGATATTTTCAAAGGCGATACCGGTCTGTTCGGTATTGTACCACTTCTGGATACCGGCAATGCCAATAACAATTTTTTAATCATAGGGTATTTTTCCACCGCAGTCATGTTTGCCTACCTGTGGTTCATCAACAAAGTTTTGAAATCCCGCTATGGACTGATTATGGCGGCGATCAACGATGATGAAGAGGTTGCCCATTCCATCGGCATCAATATCAATAAGGTTAAAATTATCGCCTTTGTTGCCGCCGCGACGATGGTTGGTATCATCGGATGGTTTTACGCTCATTATTTCAGTTCGTTTGCCGGCATCACTTATTTACCCCTGACCTTTATGCTGAAGATATTACTGGTCCTGATGATCGGCGGACGCGCCCAGGTTTTCGGTTGCGTGGTCGGCGGCTATTTTATTGCCTTTCTGGAAATGCTGATGATTCGATTTATGGGACCGATCCAGCCGCTGCTGTTTCCCATTATTCTGCTGATTTTGTTATTTATTCTTCCGGAAGGACTATTCGGCCTTTACCGAAAGCGCCGCTATCGTGAGTATTTGCCAACCATTCATGTGCGGAGGTAAGCATTCATGACGCCATTACTTAAAGTGAGCAATCTAGTCAAACGGTTTGGAGGGATTATTGCGGTCAACGACGTTTCTTTTGAAATTTATAAAGGAGAAACGCTGGGATTTATCGGCCCCAACGGTGCCGGTAAATCCACCGTGGTCAATGCTCTGACGGGATTCTTTCCTGCCACCTCTGGCAAAATAGAACTGAACGGCGTGGATATCACCCATATGAAACCGCACCAGAGAGCACACATGGGTCTTGCCCGCACCTATCAGATTCCGCGGCCCTTTCCTGAATTGACGGCGCTGACGAGTGTTTTGGCCAGCTCTATTTCCGGCAAAAAAAGAATCAACCAGAGTTTTCAGGACGCGATGTTCGATGCGACACATTATCTGGAATTTGTGGGACTCTTCAGTAAGCGCAATATACTGGCGCGCGACCTGACATTTTATGAATTGAGGATGCTGGAATTGGCACGCGCCCTGGCGACCACGCCGCAGCTTCTCTTCATTGATGAAGTGATGGCGGGGTTGAACCCCGGCGAAGCTAAAAACGCCACAAAGATGATCAGGAAAGCAAAAGAAGAATTCGGCGTCACTGTTTTCTGGATAGAACATGTCATGGCGGTTTTAATGGAAGCAGCCGACCGGATTGTGGCCATCAATTACGGATCCAAACTGGCGGAAGGGACACCGGATGAAGTAGTCAATAACGATGATGTTATTGAAGCGTATCTGGGCAGAGGCTGGAGGGAATATGCTTGAAGTCAATGAACTGAGTGCGTCTTATGGCGTCATTCCGGCGCTGCATGGCGTCAGCTTCAATATCCGGCAATCGGAGATTGTGACCATTCTCGGGTCTAACGGCACGGGGAAAAGCACAATTTTGAACGTCATTCAGGGAATGATGACTGGTAGCTGCGGCAGAATCATTTTTCGTGACGAGGCCATCCAGGGTTTGCCGTCGCATAAAATTGTCAATCGCGGCATTGTACAGGTTCCGGAAGGAATGAAGAGCTTTCCTTTTATGACCGTTAAGGAAAATTTGATGCTGGGCGCTTATCGCAAAACGTCGTGGCCTAAGAGAAAACAAACGCTTGAATATGTTTACGGCCTTTTTCCAATTCTAAAAGAAAGGTCCAATATGTCGGCGCGGCTGCTTTCCGGCGGTGAGCAGCAGATGCTGAAAATCGGCCGGGGGCTGATGGCCAACCCTCATCTCTTAATGGTCGATGAACCCTCGATTGGTTTAGCCCCGCTGATCGTAGACGAAGTTTACGAAACACTGGGTAAACTGCGTGCTTCCGGTTTGACTATCCTGCTCACCGAGCAAAACGCTCTGCGCGCGCTGCAGCTTGCCGACAGAGGCTACATTATTCAGGAAGGAAGAATCGTTCTGGAGGGAAGCGGGAAAGATCTGATGAAGAACAATCTGGTGAAAAAGGCATACCTGGGGAGATGACGATGGAAGATTATTTTTCCTACACGGCAAAACTTTTCAATCCCGAAGAGGCAGGTCAGAAACCGGAAGCACTTAAGGGCATCCGGGTTCTGGATTTTTCCCATGTTATCTTCGGACCAATTGCAGCCAGACTCCTGGCCGATTACGGTGCGGAAGTTATTAAACTGGAACTGCCTTTTTACGGCGATCTCTGGCGGCCGGCCACTTACTGGGGGAAGTACTGGAAACATTCCAATCCCATCTGGCACAATATCACCAAAAATAAATATTTTATTTCAGTTAACCTGGCGCTGAAAGAATCCAAAGAGTTGATCTATAAAATGGCTGAAGATGCCGATGTCGTTATTGAAAATTTTGCACCCGGCACGGCGGACGCCTGGGGCATCGGTTATGAAAAAATATCAAAAATCAATCCAAAAATCGTTTTTTTGAGCTGTTCAACTTACGGACAGTTCGGGCCGATGCGCTATTTCCCTGGCTGGGATCTGCTGGCCCAGGGTGCAAGCGGCGTTCTGACGCTCAATGGATATCCGGACACAGACATCTATTATAAACTGCCGGATTACGTCGGCGATTTCGTGCCCGGCAATTTCGGAGCCTTGGCCGTATTAATGGCCCTCTATCACAGGAAAAAAACCGGCAAGGGGCAGTATATTGATATGGCGCAAACCGAAGGGTTGATGCGTTTGCTGTATCATTATACATATTATTCGGTAACGAAGGAAGCGATCGGGCGCACGGGAAATACAGACCCGACGATGATGCCGGCGTCTATTTTTAAAACAGCAGATAACAAGTTTCTGGCCTTGGCTTGCGCGACTGCTGAACAGTTCAAAAACTTTGCCGGTGCAATAGGAAAAGAAGCATTGGCTTCAGACCCGCGTTTTGCAAGTACGCTGGAAAGGTTAAAGCCGGAAAACGCCAAGGCGCTGACCGCGATGGCGGTTGATTGGGTCTTGTCAAAGTCTTGCGCGGAAATTGTCAAACTGGCTGATGAGAAAGGATTCCCTGCAGCGGAAGTGGCGGATGATTATATGATTGCTTATGACGAGTGGCGGCGTAAACGGGGAAGTGTGGTCCTTTTCAAGGATGATGTTTACGGCAATCTGGTGATTGCCGGTCCGTCTGCACAGCTCTCCGGTACGCCCTCACGCACCAAGTGGCTTGCCCGACCCCTGGGTTATCATAACCGGATTGTGCTTAAAAAATTTCTGGGGCTCTCGGAAGAGGAGATTAGGAAGCTGGAAAAGAAAAAAGTTATCGGGACGTTTGACGACCGGCCGGGGCTCAAACCTCCAGTTTATTACAACCTGAGCGAGGATCCTACTTATAATTACGGAAAAGAGGTTAAAAGATGAGCGCCAAGGAAGAAGTCTATACCCGACACGGGGGCAAAGGCGGCGACCGCGGGAAGATGCTCGCCGAAATGATGAATGCCGAAGGGAAACCGGAAGTGCTCGACGATATCCTGGTGCTGGATGTCAGTTCCGCAAATTTCGCGGGCATCATTGCTGCGAGCTTCCTGGCCGAGTTTGGAGCGGAGGTCATTAAAATTGAGCCGCCCGACGGCGATCCGGCCCGCCAGATTACACCCTTCGGTGTGACAGTCCAAGGCGTGGGCATTCCTTTCATGTTCGAAGGACGCAACAAACGATACATGACGCTCGATATTAAAAACAATCCGGAAGACAGAAAAATTTTCGCAAAACTGGCTAAGAAAGCGGCGGTGGTCATCGAAAGCTTCGCGCCGGGCGAGATGGACGGATGGGGTATCGGTTACCGACAATTGATTGTCGAAAATCCGGGGTTAATCTATATCGCGCTCTCTGCCTACGGCCAATATACGGATAAGGCCAGGCAGTCCGCGAAAATGCCTGATACGGATATCACCTCACAGGCTGGTTCCGGACTTCCCGCGCAAATGGGGGCGCCGCCCAATGAACCCGAACCCCTGAACTGGCCGCTCAGAGGCGGCATGTGGGCGGGATGGTATATTTCGGGACTTTCCGCAGCACTTGGCGGCACCGTTGCCCTGATCCACCGGCAAAATACCGGCCAGGGTCAGATGGTCGATGTCGCCGGCATGGACGCGTATTCTTCAATGGTCGGAATGCCGGCCACCATAGGTTTCACCTGGGAAAAAGCGCGCCCGCGGATCGGTGTTCTTGATTTCATCCTTTACCCCTATGGACACTGGAAATGCAAGGATGGCTTTGTGGCCATTGCTGCGCCCCGCGACCATGACTTTCGCGCTCTCTTAAAAATTCTCGGTCTATGGGAACAGGAAGACGACTGGCGTTATTCGTCAGACCGTATCCCCGACATTCTGGAGCAGGCCATTCACCTGCATAAGATCATCGAGGAAAAAACGATCCAGTTTACCAGCGATGAACTGGTGAAAATGGCGCTGCATTACAGCAAAAAATCAGCCAGATCAAAATGGAGAGGTGGCGGAGTCCCGATTATTATGAAGCTTATGACGCCGGAGGAGGCTATAGAAAATAAGCAGTGGCAGATCCGTAAGGCTTTTCAGGAAGTGGAGGATGAAAAACTTGGGAAATACACTATCAGCGCCAATTTTGTAAAAATGTCCGAATCGCCCCCACGGGTC
>Ga0316605_10001101_pt1 | contig 16184 bp, 13 predicted proteins | sample OWC_soil_day20_n_FD_207666 | JGI IMG/M metagenome (GOLD analysis project Ga0316605, IMG submission 207666) | Wetland soil microbial communities from Old Woman Creek delta, Ohio, United States - OWC_soil_day20_noCT | ecosystem: Environmental > Terrestrial > Soil > Wetlands | place: USA: Ohio... | reverse complement strand
CGATGCGATCCGTGTTGAAGAGGCTGGCGCGCCGGACGATGCCATGCACCTGGTAGCCCTTGGCGAGCAGCAGCTCTGCCAGATAGCTGCCGTCCTGGCCCGTGATGCCGGTGATGAGTGCGGATTTCTGCATGGGGCCCTCGGATCGTATGGAAACCTTCACTTTACCCGGTCAATAAGGATGGGAGGAAGCGTGCTGGTGACAGCTACCGGGCTGCGGCAATGGCCTGGACAGTGTCCAGGAGGGTGCGGGAGGGGGCCCATCCTGCATCAGCCATCAACCGGGAAGGATCGCCAACCAGGGACGCCACGGTAGGATCTGCGAATAATACCTGGCGATCCACGCCGCACGCTTGGAGCAGGGCGTGGACCAGGTCTGACACGGGCGTGGGGCGCCCTGAGCAAAGGTTCCAGATGGAACCGCTGGGGGCGTCGACATCGAGAAGCCGGAGATAGGCATCCATGGCATCGCGCCAGTCGAGGAAGTCCCGGATGTCATTGCGGCCACGCATCCGGATGGGGTCTTCCCCGCTGCGGATGCGCTGCAGAAGGTCCGGTATCAGCAAGCCCGCGGCCATGCCTGGCCCAATCTGGTTGAATGGGCGCACGATGAATACCTTCAATTCCTGCGTGTGGCTGAGAGCCCACACCTCTCCGAGATGCTTGGAGATCGCATAAGGGTGACGCGATCCGAGGAGGTCGGTTTCCCGGATTCGATGGGAGGCTGGCGCGTACACGAAGGCACTGGATGTGAAGATGGCCCGGCACCCCGGCGCGACTTCGGCGAGATGGTCAAAGACCCTCGCGGTCATGCGGAGGTTGGCCATGATTCGATCCTGGGTCCATTCCATGCCGGGCACCGAATAGGCCGCGAGGTGGAATGCCGCGTCCCACGGACCGCCCTCCGGCTGTGGCAGTGGCCCGTCACCGAGCAGATCCACCGATCTGGACCTCAACCCTGTGGTCTCTTCATTCAGGACCCGATCCCACACCTCGACGACGTGCCCCGCTTCCATCAGCCGGGCCACAAGGGCCTTACCGACAAAACCGGCGCCTCCCACCACCAGGACCTTCATGCATTCCTCTTTGTGTATGTCGTTGCGTGACGGTCCTGGTTTCGCCCGGTCAGGCGACTCAGTCCACTCTGTGCTTGGCGAAATGCTAGCATCTAGGTTTTACGGATGACTCAGGGTTGGGGCGGTTCATGGAGGGGCTCGATGCGCCTTGGCATCTTTCATCCAGCATTCGAGGCGGTGGGTGGCGCCGAACTCCTCGTGGCTGCCCAGGCACAGCATTTCAGGGCCCAGGGGGCCGGTCCCGAAATCGTGACCCTTGGCTTCGACGAACTCCGCTGGTCGGAGCGGTTGGCGGGAATCCCCGTGCACGCTGTGCAGAAGCGGCACTGGTCTGATCCGTTGTTCGGCTGGAGCCGCCTGGCCAAGCTTCGGCGGCGTGGGCTCCGGGCGGCGGAGGCGCTGAAGGTCTTCGACCTGGTGATCGCCCACAATTTTCCGGCCAGCGCCATGCTGGGGAAAGCGTCCATCCAGGGGCGCAAGATCTGGCAGTGCAATGAACCGCCCCGGAGCATCCATGTGCGGAAGGCCAATCCGGCCCTCACCGCGAGGCTCGCGGCGACTCTTGGTGAAGGGCCAGAGGATGCCACCCGCGCGTTCTCCTCGACCCTTCAGAAACACGATCTGGCCATGGAGCGGAACACCAGCCTCCGTGTCCGTCATGCCTATGACCTGGAGGCCGCACACGACCTCGATCTCATCTACGCCATCAGCGAATTCAGCCGGGACAACGCGAGGCAGATCTATGGACGCTGCCGGGATGAAGTGATCTATCCCATCGTGCGCTTCCCGAAGGGAGGGCGGAACCGCTGCGGGCTGGAACGGTCCGTGCGGCGGGTGCTGGTGCACTCACGACTGGAGGTGCTGAAAAACATTGATACGGTCATCCGTGGATTCCATCAATTCCAGGCCGCCAGCCCCGTGCCTTGCGAACTGCACGTGGTCGGGGAGGGTCCCTCCCGGGAGCGCCTGGAAGCCCTGGCCACCGACCTGTGCACCTCTGGCACCGTCCATTTCCATGGGTACCTTTCGGACGAGGACCTGCTCCAGGTCTACCAGGCCTGCGATGTCTTCGCTCTGCTGACTCTGGATGAACCTTTCGGCATGGTCTACCCCGAGGCTGCCGCCAAGGGGCTGCTCCTGGTGGGACCCGATCATGGCGGCCCCCTGGAGATCCTGGATGGCGGCCGGCTTGGCTGGGTGGTGGATGCCTTCTCACCGGAAGCGCTCGCGGGTGCCCTTCAAGAGATCTGGGGCCTGGATGATGCGGAGGTGGATCGCCGAAGGACCGAAGCCGACCGGGCCTGCCGCAGCCGGTACGGCATCGAGGCCGTAGGGCCGCAGTTGATGGCGCTCCTTCAGGAAGCCTGAAGGTAAACTGATCCGATGCTCTTCGCGTCTCCCTCAACCTTCGGCCGCACGTTCCGCATCCTGACCTTCGGCGAAAGCCACGGGGCCGCGGTCGGCGTGGTCATGGACGGGGTGAAGCCGGGGCTTCCCTTCGATTTGGCGGACATCCAGCGGGAGATGGACCGGCGGCGCCCGGGCCAGTCGGACCTGGTGACGCCCCGCTCGGAAGGCGACCGGGTGCAGGTGCTGAGCGGGGTGTTCGAGGGGCGCACCACGGGCCATCCCATCGCCCTGGTGGTCTTCAACGAGAATCAGCGCAGCGGCGACTACCAGGCCATCTCAGACCTGTTCCGGCCGGGCCACGCGGATCTCACCTACGACCGCAAGTACGGCATCCGCGATCCCCGCGGCGGCGGCCGGAGCAGCGGCCGGGAGACCCTGGCCCGGGTGGCGGCCGGCGCCTGGGCCAAGCAGCGGCTGGCGGCCCTGGGTGTGACGGTCCGCGGATTCAACCGGGAGATCGCCGGCATCGCGGGGGCCCAGGTGGATTGGCCCTTCGTGGAATCGAATCCCCTGCGGTCGGGAGACCCCGAGGTTTTTCCGTCCCAGCGGGCCGCCGTGGAAACCGCGCGGGCCGAGGGCGACAGCGTGGGCGGCGTCTGCGAGGTGTGGATCGAAGGACTGCCCGCGGGCTTGAGCGACCCGGCCTTCGGCAAGCTGGATGGCCTGCTAGCCCTGGCCTGCATGTCCATCGGGGCCGTGAAGGGGGTGGAGCTCGGCGCGGGCTTCGCCAGCGCCAGGCGCCGGGGCAGCGAGAACAATGATCCCCTGAGCCCTGGGGGGCCCCTGAAGAACGATGCCGGCGGCACCCTCGGCGGCATCAGCACCGGGGCACCGGTGGTGGTGCGCCTGGCGGTGAAGCCCACCAGCTCCATCGCGAAGGCCCAGCACACCATCAATCGGGCCGGGCAGGCCGTGGAGATCGTCACCGAGGGCCGGCACGACCCCTGCATTGCGCCGCGCATCGTCCCCGTGGCGGAAGCCATGTGCGCCCTGGTGATCTACGACGCCTGGCTCACGCAACAGGCCTTGCGGGACGAGGGCCCCGCCGTCTCGCAGGAATGGGATTGGCAGGCTGTCGAGCGCCTCTTCTCGGCCATGCGAGCCGACGATTGTGATGGCGACCACTTTCAGGAAGGCATGACGAAGCGATGACTGAGTCTGGCCATGACCAACCGATCATGAGATCCGATATGGAACCCGTTCTCGTCAGTTTCCACGCGCCCGTCCACGATCTCGACGTCGTGGCGCAGCACGTGATCCGGGATGGCCTGCCGACCCACCTGCGGGAATGGCAGCAGCAGACGGGAGCCCGGGAGCTGGTCTACCTCGCCACCTGCCAGCGCGTGCTCTGGCTGGTCTGGGGCGGCGAGCCCGGGGCCCTGGATCCCGGTCCCGGCGCCCGCCGGTACGAAGGCGAGGAGGCCTGGACCCACCTGCTGGCCATGTCCGCCGGGCTCGAATCCGCCAACCTCGGCGACCGCGAGATCCCCGGCCAGCTCAAGGACGCCTTGACCCAGGCCCGACAGGTGGGCGTGGGCGGGGACGAGGCCCAGATCGCCATCGAGGACGTGATCCGCGAAGGCCAGCGGCTGCGGTCCCGGCTTGGCCTGGCTGACGGCAACGTCAGTGTCGCCACCGTGGCCCTCAAGCACCTGGTGGAGGGCCTGGCCTCGGGATCCACCGTGGCCCTGGTGGGCGTGGGTCCCATGACCCAGTACCTGGCCGAACGCCTGCCCGAGCGGGGCTTCAAGGTGATGGTGGCCAATCGCACGCGCAGCAAGGCCCACGACCTGGCGGATCCCCTGGGGCTCACGACTGTCGACCTGGCCCAGCTTCAGCACGACCCGGCGGGCTTCGATGCCATCGTCAGCGCCACCGCGGCCCCAGAGCCGCTCTTCACCCTGGACGCGTGGCAGTCCCTCAAGCGGCCCATGGTGCGCATCCTCGACCTGGCCCTGCCGCCGGATTCGGAGCCCGGCCTGGAGCAGCTCCCCTGGGTGCATCGCATCGACTTGAACGCTTTTCTCGCCCAGACCGCCACCGCGCGGGCCCAGCGGGCCGAGGCGGCGCTCAAGGCTGAACCCTACCTGGTGGGCGCGGCGCGGCGCCTGCGGCACCGGGCCCAGGCCAGAGCGCACAAGCGGCACCTGGCCTCGGCCCAGGAGCGGCTGGACGCCGCCTGGGGCGCCCTGGAGAGCGAAGTGAAGGCCCTCGAGGATTCCATGGCCTTCCTCGACGAATCCCAGCGCGAGGCGCTGAAGGAGATCCTGACCCGGGGGCGCACCCTCGCCTTCCGGGCCCTGGTGCAGACCCACCCGAAACCGAGCCCGAACGAAGAGGCGGCCAATCCATGAGACACGTCACCGTCGCCACCCGCGGATCCGCCCTGGCGGTGGGCCAGGCCGAACCCATGGTCCGGTTCCTGGAAGCCAAGGGCTACGAAGTGTCCTGGCGCAAGTTCTCCACCTCCGGCGACCAGTGGCTGCAGGGCCCCCTCGACAAGCAGGTGGGCGGCGGCTTCTTCACCAAGGAACTGGAAGATGCGATGGCGGCGGGTGCGGCGGACCTGCTCATCCACAGCCTTAAGGATGTCTCCCTGGAGCGGCCCGCGGGAATCGTGGCCGCCTGCATCCCCCATCGCGAGGACCCCTCTGACTGGCTGGTGATGCGGCCCGACGCCCCTGAGGATCTGGTCATCGGCACCAGCGCCGTTCGCCGCGAACGGGTGCTCAGCCAGCTCTTCCCCAAGGCCCGGTTCACCTGGATCCGGGGCAACGTCCAGACGCGGCTCCAGCGGGTCCGCGACGGCATCCTCCGTGATGAGCCGTTGCATGCCACCATGCTCGCCGCTGCCGGGTTGAAGCGCCTGGGCCTGGATCTCTCCGGCCTTACCGTGCGCCCCCTCACCCCGGCGGAACTGCCCTCGGCACCGGGGCAGGGGGCCCTGCTGGCCGAGGCCCGGGCGGACCGCCCCGATCTCCTGGAAGCCCTGGCCGAGATGCATGATCCCCTGACCGCCCGCTGCGTCACCCTGGAGCGCCAGGTGCTCGCCGGCATCGGCGGCGGCTGCCAGCAGCCCCTCGGCGCTCTGGCCACCCCCCAGGCGGACGGAAGCCTGCTCCTTCAGGCGGCCTACGCGCCGGATGGTGGCCTGCGGCGGGCCGAAGCCCGGGGCACTGACGACCAGGAGCTGCTGGCCCGCGTCCTGAAGGGCATCGGCCTCTCATGACCCCGGTGGCCCCCCGTCCCCGCCTGGCGCTGGCCCGGCCCGCCCAGCATCCCCTCTCGGACACGGTCCGCAAGGCGGGCTGGGAGGCTGTGCCCTACGCCTTCACCCGGCTGCAGGCCTCCAAGCTGTCCCCGCCGCGGCCCTTCGCCGACATCGCGGCCCTGCTGATCCTCAGCCCCTCGGGCGCGAAGGTGGCGGGGGCCCGGGTGCCGGCTGGAACGCTGTGCCTGGTCCAGGGCAGCGGCACCGCCGATGCGTTGGGGCGGGAGGACCTGGACGTGCTGCTGCCCTCGGAGGCCCGCGCCGAGGCCCTGTGGGACCTGCTCAAGCTGCAGTTTCCTTCCGGCGGCGAGTTCATGCTGGCCAGGGGAGAACGAAGCCGCGAATACCTGGAGGTGGTGGCCAAGGACACTCCCTGGCACATCCATCCCTGGGTCACCCACCGCGAGGCGCCCCGGGAACCGTTCCCGCCCCTGCCGGAGGTCGAGGGGGTGCTCGCCATGAGCCCTCTGCAGGCCGAGATCCTGGCCCCCATCGCGAGGGACCTCCAGCGGTTCGCCTGGGGCGAGGCTACGGCCGAGGCCTTCGCCAGGGCCGGTGCCCCGGCCCATGCCCAGTGCGAACCCAAACCGACCCAGCTATGGGCCATGCTCGCGCAGCATCTTAAGAAGGAGGAGTCCCCATGCTGAACCGCTCCCGCCGCCTCCGCACCAGCGCCGCCATGCGCAACCTGGTGGCCGAGACCGACCTTCGCCCCCGCCACCTCATCCAGGGCCATTTTGTGCAGCCTCAGGCGGGCCGCAGCGAGATCTCCAGCATGCCGGGCATTTTCAATGCCGGTGTGGAGGACACGGTGCGGCAGGTGGAGAAGGATCTCAAGAACGGGCTCGCCAGCGTGCTGCTGTTCGGCGTGCCTGAGGAAGGCTCCAAGACGGCAGACGCCGCCTATGTCCGCGACCGCCAGGGCGTCATTCCCGTGGTGGTGAAGGCCTTGAAAAAGGCCTTCGGCTCCGACCTCATCGTGATGACGGATGTGTGCCTCTGCGGCGCCACCAGTCACGGCCACTGCGGCCTCGTGGACGACGAAGGCGTCGTGCTGAACGACGAATCGTTGCCCATCCTGGCGGAGATGGCGCTGCGCCATGCCGAGGCGGGCGCCGATGTGGTGGCGCCCAGCGACATGATGGACGGCCGCGTGACCGCCATCCGGGCCCTGCTCGATCAGAATGGGTTCACCCGGACCAGCATTCTCAGCTACGCCATCAAGCATGCTGGCGCCTACTACGGCCCGTTCCGCGAAGCCGCCCACAGCAGCCCGAAGTTCGGCGACCGCAAGACCTACCAGATGGATCCCCGCAATGCCCGCGAAGGCCTGAACGACGCGCTCCTCGATGTGGACGAGGGCGCGGACATGCTCATGGTCAAGCCGGCCCTGCCGAACCTGGATCTCATCTGGCGCCTGCGCGAGGCCCAGCTGGCGCCCATCTGCGCCTACCACGTGTCCAGCGAGTTCAGCAGCGTGAAGGCCGCTGACCTCCTGGGTTGGCTGGATGGGGACCAGTTGATGCTGCAGCATCTCCTCGCCATCCGCCGCGCCGGCGCCGACATGATCGTCACCTACGCCGGCCGCGAGGCGGTGGAAAAGGGCTGGATTTCCTAAAAGATTTATCCACAGATTTCACAGATTCACACAGATTGAACTGCTGAAATCTCCGATGTCTCCTGCCCGTACATTGCTTTTCTAATCTGTGAAATCTGTGGAATCTGTGGACAAAAATCTTTTGAGGTTTTCATGAGCAACGACACCCTGTTCGCCGAAGCCCTGACCCACTTCCCGGGCGGCGTTTCCAGCCCGGTGCGGGCCTTCCGGGCCGTGGGCGGCACGCCCAAGTTCTTCAAGAAGGCCAGCGGCGCCTGGTTCGAGGATGAAGACGGCCAGCGCTTCCTGGACCTCTGCATGTCCTGGGGCCCGCTGATCCTGGGGCACGCCCACCCCGACATCCTGGCCGCGGTGAACGAGGCCATGCAGGAGGGCCTCACCTTCGGCGCGCCCAGCCGCCGCGAGCTGTCCCTGGCCCGGCGCATCAAGGAGATGGTGCCTTTCATCGAGAAGATGCGCTTCGTGTCCTCGGGCACCGAGGCCGTCATGTCCGCCTTGCGCGCGGCCCGCGGCTTCACGGGCCGGGAGCGCATCCTGAAGTTCGAAGGCTGCTACCACGGGCACAGCGACGGCCTGCTGGTGAAGGCCGGGTCCGGCCTCGTCACCTTCGGCGCGCCCACCAGCGCCGGTGTGCCCAAGGCCATCGCCGAGTTGACCTCGGTGGTGACTCTTGACGACCTGGAGACGCTGGAGCGCACCTTCGCGGAAATCGGCCACGAGCTGGCCGCGGCCATCATCGAGCCCATCCCCGCCAACAACGGCCTGCTGCTGCAGCGTCCGGAATTCCTCAAGCGCCTGCGGGAACTGTGCACCAAGCACGGCGTGGTCCTGATCTTCGACGAGGTCATCAGTGGCTTCCGCGTGGCCCCCGGCGGCGCGGCGGAGCGCCTGGGCATCACCCCGGACATGGGCACCTACGGCAAGATCATCGGCGGCGGCATGCCCGTGGGCCTCTACGGCGGCCGCAAGGACATCATGGGCGTGGTCGCCCCGGACGGCCCGGTCTACCAGGCGGGCACCCTCTCGGGCAACCCCGTGGCCATGGCCGCGGGCCTCGCCACCATGGAGAAGCTCACCCCGGCCTTCTACGCGACCCTCGAAGCCAACGCCGAGAAGTGGGCGACGGCCTTCGAGACCATCCCCGGCCTCCACTGCCCCCGCTACGGCAGCCTGCTCTGGCCGCTGTTCCAGGACGGCGTCCGCCGCAGCGACGCCGTGAAGGGCGAGGCCATCGGCACCTTCAACCGCCTGCACAAGGCCCTGCTGGGCCAGGGCGTGTACCTGCCGCCCAGCGGCTACGAAGTGGCCTTCCTCGGCGCCGCCCACGGCGAACCCGAGCTGGCCCACTTCAAGAAGGCCGTGGCGGCCGTCGCCAAGGATTTTTGATCCACAGATTTCACAGATTCACGCAGATTCAACTGCCGCAAACCCTGATGTCTACTTGATCCGACCGCTTTTCAATCTGTGAGATCTGTGGAATCTGTGGACCCCTTGCTTTTGATGTTGGAGTTTTCATGCAGCCTCTTCTTCATGTGCTCAACGGCAATGCCCTCGACAAGCCCCCGGTCTGGTTCATGCGCCAGGCGGGTCGCTTCCTGCCGGAGTACCGCGAGGTGCGGGCCAAGGTCACCTTCGAGCAGCTGCTGAACGATTCGGACCTGGCGGCGGAAGTCACGCTGCAGCCCATTCGCCGCTTTCCGCAGATTGACGGCGCCATCATCTTCAGCGACATCCTGGTGATCCTGGACGCCCTGGGCTGCGAGGTCACGATCCCCGAGGGCGGGCCCCGCATCGGCAAGACGCTGGACCAGATCGACATCAACCGTCCGCTGGACGAGAAGGTATTCGAGCCCGTCTGCAACGCCATCCGCAAAGTGAAGGCCGCGCTGCCCCCCAAGGTCACCATGCTGGGGTTCGCCGGCGCGCCCTGGACCCTGCTGGCCTACGGCATCGAGGGGAAGGGCAGCAAGAGCTGGGCGAAGGCCAAGGCCTTCATTCACCAGAATCCGGTTCTGGCCCAGAAATGGATGGACAAGCTGGCGGACGCCGCGGCGCGGCTGCTGAACCTCCACATTGAGGCCGGGGCCCAGGGCGTGCAGCTCTTCGATACCTGGGCCGGCGAGCTGGACGCCGACGACTACGCGACCTTCGCGCTGCCCTCGGTGGAGCGGACCCTCGCCCAGGTGACCGCCGCGCCCACCCTGTTCTTCGCCCGCACCGGCTACCTGCCGGATTCGCTGAACAACCTGCCGTGCAAAGGTTTGGCCGTGCCCTGGCAGGTGCCCATCAGCGAGGCCCGGCGCCGGTTCCCGAAGATGGTGCTCCAGGGCAACCTGGACCCCGTCATGCTGCTGGCCGGCGCGGACACCGCCAAGCGGAAGGCCCGGGCCATCGTGGACGCCATGAAGGGCCATCCCCACATCTTCAACCTCGGCCATGGGCTCACCCCCGAGACCGATCCCGCCGTGGTCGGGGCGGTGCTGGATGAAGTGAAGGCCTAAAAAGACCACCACCAAGACGCCAAGGCACCAAGAAATACAAAATCACTTCTCAGGCAGTTCTTGGTGTCTTGGTGCCTTGGTGGTAATCAGTTCTCCCCTGAATTGGATCGGACCCTCCCATGAACCAGCTCGCTGATTTGATCCGTCGCTACGACCGCCCCGGCCCGCGCTACACGGGCTACCCCATGCCGCCGGCTTGGTCCGACGACTTCCCGGAGCCGGAGGTGCTGGCGGCCCTGGACCGCGCGGCCCTGCGGCCCGACGAGGCGCTGTCGCTGTACCTGCACATCCCCTTCTGCCCGCGGCGCTGCGCCTACTGCGGCTGCAACGTGGTGGTGAGCCCCCAGTACGATCCCGTCGAGGCCTACCTCGCGGCCGTGACGAAGGAGCTCGACCTGGTCTGCTCGCACCTGAAGGATCGCCGCAAGGCCCTGCAGCTGCACTGGGGTGGCGGCACGCCCACGTACCTGAACGTGGCGGACCTCAAGCGCACCTTCCAATTGTTCAAGGACCGGTTCGAGTTCCTGCCGGGCGCCGAGATCGCCATCGAGGTGGATCCCACCTTCCTGCAGCCGGACCAGCTGCCGGCGCTTCGCGAGATGGGCTTCAACCGTGTCTCCTTCGGTGTGCAGGACCTGGACGAGAACGTGCAGGCCCTCATCACCCGCGGCCAGACCTGGGATCACACCCTCACGGCCATGCGCCAGTGTCGCGAGCTGGGTTTCGAAGGCGTGAACCTGGACCTGGTCTACGGCCTGCCCGGCCAGACCATGGACACCTTCCGGCGCACCCTGGAATCCACCCTGGAGCTCTCGCCGGATCGCATGGCCATCTACGGCTTCGCCTACCTGCCGAGCATCATGCCCTTCCAACGGAGCATCCCCGAGGAGACGCTGCCCACGCCTGAGACCCGCCTCGACCTGCTGCTGCTGGCTTCGGACATCCTTGAGAAGGCGGGCTACGTGGCGATCGGGATGGATCACTTCGCCCATCCAAACGATCCCATGGCCAAGGCCGTGCAGGAGGGGCGGCTCATCCGCAACTTCATGGGCTACGCCGTCTCCGCGGGCTCTGATCTCCTGGGCTTCGGTCCCAGCGCCATCTCCAACGTGGCTGGCGTGTATTCCCAGAACGAAAAGATCCTCGCCAAGTGGGAGCGCGACATCACGGAGGGCCACCTTGCCGTCCACAAGGGCCACCGCCTCTCCGAGGACGACGAGCTGCGGCGTTGGGTGATCCACCACCTCATGGGTCACTTCGAGCTGCGCTGGGCCGACCTGAAGCAGCGCTTCGGCGTGGACGGCCCCGTGCTCTTCGCCGATGCCGTGGCGCAGCTGCAGGAGGAGGTTCCCCAGGGCACGGTGGAGGTTCGCCCCGAGGGGGTCTTCATCACGGATCTGGGCCGCCGCTTCGTGCGCAACCTGGTCCAGCCCTTCGATGCCTACCTGGCCAAGCTGAGCGCCAAGACGCCTTTTTCCAGAACGGTCTGAGCAAAACCGTTGCATAGCTGACCCTAAGGCCTACATTGGGGATGTGGAGACCCGCCCGCTGGGGCCCGGGCTCCGTGGGCCCCCCTCGTAGCGCGCCACCCCTCCGGTGGTCTCCGCGAACCCGCCTGGTGATCCGGGCGATGTCGCGGAGGGTCGCATGTCTCGGCTTCTGTTCCTCCTGCTCCCGGCCCTGGTGCTCCAGGCCCAGGACTCGGTCATTCCAGGCGCGGTGGAGGTGCGCTCCGGTGTTTTCGTGCTCCGGGGGTCGCCGAACGACGCCACCTGCGCCGCCATCAAGAAACAGCACATCACCCATGTGGTGGACCTGCGGCGTGACGGCGAGCCCAGCCTGAACTGCGAGTCCGAGTCCATCCGCATGCAGGAGATGGGTGTTCAGTACCTGCGCTACGCCGTCACGAAGACCCCGCCGAACGGCGATTTCGACTTCCTGCGGAGCTTCTTGAAGAACCTGCCCAGGGGCTCGAAGGTCCTGCTGCACTGCAGCAACGGGAATCGGGCCGCCGCGGTGGTCTGCCCGTGGCTGGTGCTCGACAAGGGCATGCCCCTCGAGGAAGCCTTGAGAATCGCCAAGGACGCCGGGATGAAGCTTCCCGAAACGGAAGAGGCGGTGCGGCGCTACATCGGCAGCAAGACGGCCGCCTGAATTCCAGGTGATCGGCGGGGCGGGGCGGCCGGTGGTTCCGGGCGCCCTGAGGCGGCGGCCTTGAAAACCCTAGTCAGGAACCATGGGACATCGCTAGCCTGTGAGTGACCCCGTCACTCAAGAGAACGCATGACCCCTGGACCGAAGCACAGGCTGGTGATCGCCGAGGATCACACGATTCTCCGCGAAGGACTGAAGGCGCTGCTGGCCGCGCGACCAGACCTGGAAGTCGTGGGCGAGGCCACCGATGGCCGCGAGGCGGTTCACTGCGCCGAGGAACTGAAGCCGGACCTGATGATGCTGGACCTCTCCATGCCCCGGTCCAACGGGCTCGAGGCGCTGAAGGAGATCAAGCGCGTCAGCCCGGGGACCCGGGTGCTCGTCCTGACCGTCCACAAGACCGAGGATTATGTATTCACGGCGCTGCAAGCCGGAGCGGATGGCTACGTTCTGAAGGACTCCTCCTCCTCGGAGCTCATGATGGCGGTGCGTAGCGTGCTCAACGGCGAACGCTACCTCGCGCCGGCCATCGCGAGCACGGTGGTGTCCGGCTACCTCGGCGTGAAGGAGCCGGGCGCCATGCGCCCCGGCTTCGATGACCTGTCCACCCGTGAGCGGGAGGTGCTGAAACTCATCGCCGAGGGGTACCGCACCAAAGACATCGCTGAATACCTCTGCATCAGCCCGAAGACGGTGGAAAAGCACCGCGCGAACCTCATGGACCGTCTCAAGCTTCACACCGTGTCGGCCCTGACCACGTACGCCATTGATAAGGGCCTCGTCACGAAGTAGTGTCGTCAGGCAGGGGCCAGCGGGCGATGATCGTGGTGCCCTCCCCGGGGGAGGCGGTGATGATGAGGGAGCCGCCGAAGAGGTCGGCCCGCTCGCGCATGGACACCAGCCCGAAGCCGCCGCCCGAGGTGCCCCGGCGGATGTCCGATGGGCTGAACCCCACCCCGTTATCCGCCACCAGCAGCTGAAGGTCGCCCAGCACCTGCCGGAGGGCCACGGTGATCCGAGTGGCCTGGCTGTGCTTGGCGGCATTGTTCATGGCCTCCTGGAGGATCCGGAAGATGCTGGTCTTGAAAGCTTCGGGCACCTCGAACTCCTCCACTTCGATCAGGCGCTCGACGTCCATGTGCGGATAGGTGACCTGAAACTCCCGCGTGAACCAGGCGATGGTGGCGAGGAGGCCCAGGTCGTCCAGGGTGGTGGGGCGGAGCGCCATGGAAATGCGCCGCACCTCCTCCACAGCGCCCTGGATGACGGGCACCACGGTGCGAAGGGTCTTCTCCTTGTGGTGTGCATCGCCCTCCTGCCCGTCGAGGGCCCGCTCCACAATGAATTTCACGGCACTGAGGGACTGCCCCAGGCTGTCGTGCAGTTCCCGGGCCACCCGCTGCCGCTCGTTTTCCTGGGCGGACATGAGACGGGCCGAGAGCTTGTGAAGCGCCTCGCGGGAATCCCGGAGGGCCTGCTCGGCCTTGTGCCGTTCCGTGATGTCCTGGATATTGCCCAGCAAGGCTGATTGGCCGCCGTAGCGGATGAGCGCGGACCGGCCGGCGATCCAGCGCGTCTCGCCACCGGAGTGGATGATCCGGCACTCATAGTCCTGAGTGGCTCCGGTGCCCGCGAGGCGATGGCGCCACATGTCCTGAACCGCGGGCCAGTCGTCGGGGTGGATGATGTCGGCCACGTCCATGCGCGCGAGGTCCTCCTGCGACCGGCCCACCATCTGGAAGAACCGCTGGTTGCCGAATTCCAGACGCCCCTCGCAGTAGATGAAGATGCCTGTGGGGGAGTTCTCGACCACGGTGCTGTATTTCTCTTCGGAGTCGCGGATGGCGGCCTCGGCGGCCTTGCGGTCGGTGATGTCGATGAAGGTGTAGACGAAGCCGGCCACGGAGCCGTCCGCCCGCCAAATGGGCGAGCAGGTGAGGTAGGCCGGAAAGGAGGTGCCGTCGCGGCGAATGGCCTTCACCTCGCCCGTCCAGCCTTTCACCGCGCCGAAGCCGGACAGGCCGCTGCGGGCGGCCTCGGAGGTGAATCCGGTGACCTTGGCGAGGGTCTGGTCTCGCACCTCATCCTCAGTCCACCCGAACATCCACTCGGCGAACCGGTTCCAGTAGAGGATGACGCCGCCCTTGCCCGTCGCCACCACGGCCTGCTGGACGACGGCGAGGATCCTGGCCTGGAATTGGATGCGGGCGTCGGCCTTGGTGCGTTCCAGAGTCTCAGCGCGAATCCGCTCGGCCGCGTCGTGGCGGATGAATTCGTTGGTTGCCTGCATTTCCTGGAGCGCCCGTTCGGCCTCGGCCTTTTCGAACAGGTGCTGGGCCATGGGTTTGATGAGCAGGTAGTAGATGGACGGGAAGCAGATGAGGATCAGCGTCCCTGAATCCACGAAGGCCATCGTCAGGTGGTCGTCGAGGAAGACCGGCTCGAGCACCACCATGATGGTCAGCTCGGTGAGCACCAGGATCAGGGTGACAATGATGAACGACCGGATGAGGCCCCGGGCGGACTTGGTCAGGCGCCGGTCATCCTCCGGCCGCAGCGGACGGCGGATGGACAGCAGGTTGAGCACTCGCCTCGACACCGTCACGATGCACCTCGAATGCCGGACTCACATCGCGTCCGGTCAATCCCGCGTATCGGAGTACATCTCCTCGATCTGGGCGGCGTACATCTGGTTGATGACCCGGCGTTTCACCTTGAGCGAGGGCGTCAGCTGCCCCCCCTCCAGGGTCATCTCCTGGTCCAGCAGAACCATCTTCTTGACGCGCTCGTAGTTGGAGAGGTGCTCATTCACCCGCTCGATGCGGCTGCCCACCTTGGCGATGACCATGGGGTGCTTGATGAGCTCGGCGTGGCTCTCGAAGTGGATCTTCTTGTAGCCCGCCCAGCGGACGAGGCTGTCGAAGTTCGGCACGATGAGCGCGCTGATGAAGTTGCGCTGGTCGCCGATCAGCACGGCCTGGGAGACGTACTTGTCCTCCTTGAGGCGGTTCTCGATGGGCTGGGGCGCCACCTTCTTGCCGCCGCTGGTGACGATGAGCTCCTTCTTCCGGTCCGTGATGTACAGCCGGCCCCGGTCGTCCAGGTGGCCGATGTCGCCGGTGTGGAAGTACCCGTCGGTGTCGATGGCTTCGTGCGTGGCCTTCTCGTTGTTCCAGTACCCCACCATGATGTTCGGGCCCTGACAGAGGATCTCGCCGTCCACGTCGATCTTCACGAAGGGCCGGCCGTTCCAGTCCTTGTAGAGGGGCCGTCCCACGCAGCCGGGCATGACCTCACCGTAGCGGTTGATGGTGATGACGGGACTGGTTTCGGTGAGGCCGTAGCCCTCGAGGATCGGCAGGCCCACGATCCAGAAGAACTCCATGATGCGTCCGCCGAGAGGCGCGCCGCCGCTCACGGCCAGCTGCAGGCGGCCGCCCAGGCGGGCGGCGATCTTGTCGAAGACCAGCTTGCGGGCGATGCGGTACTTGAACCCCTTCCATCCCGAGGGCGTCTTGCCCTCGTAGAGCTGGGAGACGATGCTCCGGCCGGCTTCCATGGACCAGTGGAAGATGAGCCGCTTCACGAGGCTGGAGGAGGCCACGCTGTCGTAGATGCGGCCGAAGACCTTCTCATAGATGCGGGGCACGGAGGCGATCACCGTCGGGTGCACCTCCATCAGGTCGGCGGCCACGGTGTTCACGCTCTCGGCGTAGTAGATGGAGGCGCCGATGTGCATCATCAGGAAGTGCCCGGCCATCCGCTCGAAGATGTGCGTGAGGGGCAGGAAGCTGAGGCAGCGGTGGCCATCGGCCATCTTCACGGCCTGCAGGGCGCTGAGCACGTTGGACACCAGGTTGCCGTGGGTGAGGACCGCGCCCTTGGGGTCGGCGGTGGTGCCGGAGGTGTAGATGAGGGTCAGCACATCCGAGGGCTTCCGCTGGGCGGCCCAGGCCCGGACCTCGGGTCGCCGGGTCTCCATCGCCTCGCCTTCGGCCTGGAGGGTGGCCCAGGTGACGAGGGTGCGGCCCGAGTCCGCGGGCAGGTCGCCATCCAGCAGCACGGCGGCCTTCAGGTCCGGCAGCTGGTCCCAATGGGCGAGCACCTTGTCCAGCTGGGAGCGGTCCGAGCAGATGACCCAGCGGGACTGGCTG
>Ga0316605_10001100_pt1 | contig 16194 bp, 14 predicted proteins | sample OWC_soil_day20_n_FD_207666 | JGI IMG/M metagenome (GOLD analysis project Ga0316605, IMG submission 207666) | Wetland soil microbial communities from Old Woman Creek delta, Ohio, United States - OWC_soil_day20_noCT | ecosystem: Environmental > Terrestrial > Soil > Wetlands | place: USA: Ohio... | reverse complement strand
CGACACGGCATCCGGGTCCGCGCACCCCTCGGTGCCCGTCTTCCTGAAGGCGCTCTCGCTGTACCGGGGGGATTTCCTCGAGCAGGAGAAGGACACCCCGTGGGCCGTGTCGCTCAGGGAGCGTCTCCGGGCCAAGTTCCTCCGGTGCGTGATGGACGCGGGCCGAAGTCTGGAAGCGGCCGCGGAGTGGGAAGACGCGCTCGCCTGTTACCGGAATGGGCTGGAGGTCGACGATCTCCACGAAGAGTTCTACCGGAGGATCATGAACTGCCACCATCGGCTCGGCCGGAGGAGCGAGGCCGAGGCCGCCTACAAGCGTTGCCGCAGAACGCTGCGCGCCGTCCTGGGCGCCGACCCCTCCCCGGAGACCGAGGCGCTCCTTTCCTCCATCCGGAAACCGGTCGAGAGAACGCCGGAGGCTGTCGGCTGACCGTCCGCGATCCCGGCCTTCCCGTTCCCCGATTGCCGTAACGCTCCGATAACGTCCCATCCATTTTCCGCCTGTCCCGTCTCCGATCTGTCCCTGATCTGTCCCCGATCCGTCCCCGTCCTGTCCGGGAGCCGTCCCCGACCTGTTCCTTATCTGATCGCAAACTGTCGGTCAGCGCATGGGACGATGCCGGAAAAACCCGGCGGCCTCCCGTGCGGAGAACGCCGGGCGTACCAGCGGGGCAATGAATGCAAGTGCTTCCCGGCAGCTACATCGTCCGGATCTACCGGCGCGGGGAAAAGGATCCCCGCATGGTGGTGGGTATCGTCGAGGAGGTCGGCGTGAGGGGAAAGAAAGGGTTCCACTGCATCGAGGAGCTCCGCCTCATCCTGGACCTTCCCCCCGGCCACCCGATCCGCCAGCCGCGCAATGGTGGGAAAGGAGGGGATGGAGAATTGAAGATGGCCGGGGGTTCCGGAATCGCTGCAGGCGATAAGAGGAAAAACGGGAGAAAAGGGTGAGCCAAACATGGAGTGTGATTTTCCCATCGATCATGCTTGGCCAGGAACATTTCGTAGAAATATAGGGGATCGGAGGAGGGTGCGATGAAGAAGAAAAAGGGATGGATCATTACGCTGGTGCTGGCATTTTCCCTGGTGTTGCACACGACGGGAAATGCAGCGGTACCAACTGTACGTGTAGAAAACACTAACGAAGTATGTATACCTGATCCAGGGGGGTTTTACATCTGCTATCCTGTTGTGACCATCGCATGGGATCCGGTAACCCATAACGAAGATGGGACCCCTCTCCCCGCAACCGGCCCTGGGTCCGTCGCCGGTTTCAAGGTTTATTTCGGAAACGTGCCCTCGGACAGCATGTTATTTAATCCGACATCGAACGTCACGGTTAGTGTCGAAAATGACGGTTCAGCCCTCTCTAGCTCTATCTTGTTTTCGCAGGGTGGCTTGTATACTTTCAACGTCCGTTACTTCACTGCGGCAGGTATTGAGAATCTCACCCCATCGAATTATGTACAATATACCTCACCATACTGGGCCCTGCCCGATGACGATGGTGATTGGATAATCGATATTTCGGACAACTGCCCGAAGGTTTACAACCCCGCAGTAGCGTATTGGTTGGATATAAATGGAATCACACACGGGAACTCGCAGCCGGACTTCGACTTAGACGGCATCGGCGACACGTGCGACATCGCCCCGAACCTACCCAATACGAATCAATTACTTCCGCCCTCTACATTGCAAGTAATGTCCTTTACAAATTCATCGGTTACCCTGTACTGGACAGAGGTCTTGGATCCCAATATGAAAAACTATCAAGTCAGCTATATACAGGATGGTTGTATTGAAGGTTGCGGTCCAATTGTTTCCAATACGGACCATGCCGGCTTTAACACGATCACCGGCCTGTCTTGTAGTGATACATACGCATATCATTTAAAGGTTGCATACACGGACCTCATGGGTCAGCAATCCCCATTTGCTGGCCCAGTAGACGCGATTGTGCCTTGCTCTACCGCTGCTAACACCCCCGTAACCACGTTCGACGACCTGCCCAATCCGGGTGCCGGTGGAGTCGCATCAATTCCAGTTGGTTATAAGGGGTTGAACTGGGGGATGAATTATGCGGATGCTGCGGCCCAGTTTGATAAACTCCCCCTTGAGCGATTCTGGGCCGACGGGGTCGTGACGAGTCCCTACGTTGCATTTAACAGTGGTGGATTACCGAACGACATCCATGGGGTGGGGGGCAGCCTATTCAATTTCAACGGCGCCTATTTTTCCTCTGCCTTTCCTTCCTCAACGCTAACAATCAAGGGATATGATGAAAATGAAGCGGTTGTCTATACCAAAATTGTAAACTTCTCCGACTACAAGGCCAAATGGGTCGACGCAAACTTCACGGGGATCGCCCGTCTCAGCCTGAGCAATGTCGCCGGGCCTCACGGAGAACCCGTGCAGTTCATCATGGACAATTTCAATGTTGGTCTCTGCGTAGGATTGGGCGGCGACACCGACGGCGACGGGGTCTGCGACCCTGTCGACAACTGTCCGGCGGTCCCCAACCCCTCCCAAGCGGACCAGGATCTCCCCGAAGGCGACGGTATCGGCGACGTCTGCGACAACTGCCCGAAGGTCGCAAACCCGCTTCAAGATCCGTCGTTCCCGGGAAGCACCCTGGGCAGCGCCTGCGACACCAGTTCCTCGATCACGCCTGTGCCGGTGGTTGGTATTCCGCCGGGCGCCAAGTGCGGTGATCCGGCCTGGTACGATATCACGATCCGCAACCGGACCGGGCAGGATATCCAGACGATCCGGCCGGATTGCTTCAACACGTTGTTCCTGCTCGAGGCAAACGGGGTGCAACTGGTGCCGACCTGCCGGATGCCGACGGCGTACATCCTCGCGCCGGCACCCGACGGCGACCTGATCACGATTGCAAGCGGGACGGACTTCAAGCTCCGGTGCGACCTCTCCGAACAGTTCCCGAAGGAGTCATGCCCCCAGGGCGCGTCGATCGAGGTCAATATGTCGATCTGCTATAGCAACTTCATCCAGGACCCGGATCGGGATCCCGTTTCCGGCACATGCCCGCCGGATGTCCTCCCAAGTGAATGCTACGCCCTCTTCATGGGTTCGATCTGTTCCCCGCCGGTGCCGGTGACCTTCGGCGGCGGGACTTCGACGGACGAGAAATTCACCGCCAATGGGCTGGTCATCAACCCTTCGATGTGGAACGTGGCGTGGAAGTCAGCGACCCCGGCGCCGGAAATCGGGGTCACCATCGACCAGAACTATATCTTTGACAGCCGTGGAACTGCCGTATTGCCTGCCCAGATCGATCGCCCGTCCGTGACCTTGAACGGCGTGGCGCAGAAGGCCGGCAAGAGTCCTCTGGTCGGGAGCAACGGGCTGGTCACGTTCTATTTCGACGGTGGCGAGGCCGTCCGGAGCGTAGGCGACATCCCCATCGGGAGCCAGATCCCCTTGACGGTCCAGGGGAGACTGACCTCAGGGGGCGCCTTCACCGGGCAGGCAACGGTCGCGATCCTCCAGGGCGGGACGCTCACGCTCCAGGCGGACTTGCATATCGTGGGATCCGGAGCCACACCCCCGAGTTCGAAGACGGGAATCCCCGGGATGGAAGTCCGGGTGTTTTCGAAAGCGTGCGTGCAAACCTTCGGTGGGGCTTCCTGGCAGAATTACCCGATGGCCTGGGAAGGGTACGGGACTGCGCCGCCCTGCCCCGTCATCGCATCTGGTACCACCAATGGCTCCGGGTCCGCGGCGATCGTGCTCCCCCCCGGGGATTTCATCGTCGTCGGCCAGTACAATACCGGAGGAAATCCCCCCGTCTACCTCTACCCCGGTGTGAGCGTGGGGGCGGTGACGACGAACGGGCAAACCGTGAAAAAGTACGTCCAGATCCTTCAGAACGGGGCAGGGAAGAAAACCCCGGCCAAATACACGCTCCTTACAGGTTCCGAACTGATGATCATCCAGCCGGAGTACGTGGAATGGTCCTCCACCACGGAACTTTATCCCTTCGTCCTGCAGAGCGTCGGGGACTGGAGCGTTACCACCTCGCTGACGCCGCCCCAAGGTTTCGTTGCGGACTATCCTGCGCTCAGCACGACGGTGACTTCGGATGTCAAGGCATTGCAGTTCACGGTCACCGACGTCGGCAGCGACTGGGTCTCCACCAAGGTTTCCTACAAGGTGCAACACAATGGCAAGACGACGAAAATCGCTGAAAAGATAGGGATCAAGCTCAGCAAGGAACTGGCAAAGAAGAAGGGCCTGAGCATCTGGGGGGCCGAGCCGCCGCCGAAGGTGAAGTAGGATAGGGGCGCTATGGGATCAACGCAGATAAATGGAAACGGAGGAGCGACCATGAAGAGGATGAAGGAAATGGCGTTCGGTGCGCCTTTGGGGGTGCTTGCGTTGGCCGCCCTGATCGTGGGGGCGATCCCCGGGGAAAGTCGGGCCACAAGAACCTGCGACAGGACCGCGGCGTATATATGCGACCCCATCAACAATCCGTCGGAAACGACCGACTGCGATGATGACGGGTTCAGCGACTACGTGGAGTGCAACGGGATCACGGCCACTGTCCCGGCCGCCAACCCGGCGATGTTTCCCAACGGACATTTTTACGGCTGGAACGAACGCGCGACCGCGGGTAACGACAGAACCAAACATCTCGACCCGGCGGGTCGGGACCATTTCGTGATCCTCGCCCTTACGACGAACTCGGCCACGAATTCGTCGAAACTCACCGACAAGGCATATCTCTTTGAAGATGTGACGAAATCGGCCACCGACGGACTCAACATCACCCTTCATTTTCTCAACGATTTTACCTATTCCGAGGACCGTCGGGTTGCGACAGAAGGACCACATAAGGCCATCCGGATCCTGGAAAATACTCCTGACACGACCGGTACGAGCAACACGATCCTGGGGTTGACGAGTCCTAATGCGAGGACATCGGATGGGTTACCAACGGATAACCCCCCCAGAGTTGTGACAACCACTGTATTCACAACCCGGTTGCAGAATTTCACTAAAAACACGGGTTGTGGCTCGAACGCAAAACTATGCTACGACTATTATACGAAAGTTGGGTGTTTCAGTTCGAGTGGAGGTGCTACCGAGTCTGCTTGGTCCTCAAACCAGGCGATGATCGATTCAGGCTGCCTGGAAAATTTGTACAAGGCGTATCATCGGCAAAACGTCGCCCACGAATTTGCGCATCAACTGAAAATGGCCACGACGTCCAACCAACACTATACCGTGGACACGAAGGATCCTCCGACCAACAGCCTCATGTCGGCATACGTTTTCACAAAGAAATACAACGGCGGGGCCAAAGCGAAATTCTTCATCCCACGGAATTTCTTGTCCACGGACGTTAACAACATGACTATGTGGGCGCCATAGCAGGGAGGAACGGAACCTTCAAAAACCTCAGGAGGAGGGCGGAAAATGAAAGCACCTCGATTCTTCTTCTTCATCATCGTTGCCGGGGTCATCACGATGACCATGGCGACGGGGGCGTGGGCGCAATGGTCTCCTACCAGCAACCAGGGGGGGCCGGACTCGTATCTCAGCGGTTTCGTCACACCCAATGCTGCGGGGATCAAAATCGGCGGAACGGTCACTGTGGACTTCGTATTCACAGGCCTGACCGGTACATGCAAATCGGTAGAGTACACGGAACCCATATTCCGCGAGTACACAGCGAATTATGTCTTGAGGATTCTCATGAACAACAAAATCTATCCGTTTGCGTTCAGCCGGCCGAATACCTGCGAGACGGATCTGGATTATCTCATGGCCGAATTTAATGGTTTTATTAACACAACGGTGTTGGGCAAGTTGTATCCAGGAGTGACTTGGGTGAATTCTCCACCCGCCGTATTGAAGTGGACCGGGAATTACCAGGACATTATCCTTTGCACCGATTGCTCCGGGCACGTTGGATTCGTGATGTTCGATTTCCAATTCGCGGTCAAATAGGCAAACGGGCATCTGATTTCTACCGAAGAAAGGGGAGTGAGAGAGGGGGGGCAATTGTCATCACGGGGAGGGATCTCCTTGCTGGCCATTGTCTCCTCTCTTCTCGCAAGTGCCGCTTTCCCGCCATTGGACATGGGGTTAGTGGCATGGATCGCCCTCGCCCCGTTCCTCTTCTCCCTCCGGAGCGCAGGAGCCGGCAGGGCCGCGGGACTGGGTTTCCTGTTCGGATTCCTGCATTTTTTTGTTTCTTTTTTCTGGTCGCTGAAGATCCCCCAGGTGACTTTTCCGATACTGGTCGCCTCGTCTTCCCTCTCCGGTCTGTATTTTTTCGTCTTCGGGTGCCTGCATCGATTCATCTGCCGTGATGCCGGGCGTTGGGGAATCGTCGGAGTCCCGGCTCTCTGGGTAGCGTTGGAGTATGCACGCTCCAACGCGCTTTTCCTGGCCCTCCCCTGGAACCTCCTCGGCCATTCCCAGCGCGGACTCCTTCCGGTCATACAGATCGCAGACATCACGGGAGTGTACGGCCTCTCGTTCCTCATCGTGATGTTCAATCATGCCATCAGCGAGATCCCGGACCGCTTCCGGATCCGGCGGGAAGGGCCCGCCGGAGGAGATTCCCGTAACGCATCGACCGGAAATCCCTGGATTCCCCTTCTCGGGGCCACGCTGGCCCTGGTCCTCGTGCTTTCCTATGGCTGGTACCGTCTTTCGTGTCCGGCCGAGGGGAAACGCCTCAGGGTGGCTCTTGTTCAGACGAACGTCCTCACGCGGGACGATATGACGCTGAAGGAGCAATTGCAGTCCCTGTTGAGATACGAGGAGTTCACGATGCAGGCGGCGCGACAGGGGCCGGCCCTGATCGTGTGGCCCGCGTCGTCGCTCCCTGGACCGATCACGTTCAAATGGATCCTGTCCCAGATCGAGCGGATTTCCATCCGAAGCGGCTGCTACCTCCTCGTGGGGGGGTCGGGGCGTGAGAAGGACAGTTCGAAGACCATCGGAGCGAAACCGTCCTACGCGAACAGCGAGTTCCTGTTTTCACCCCAAGGAAGGATGGAGGCGGTGTACAACAAGGTTTATCTCCTCCCTTTCAATGAATTCATCCCGCTCAAAGACCATATCCGGTGGCCCCGGTGGATCTCGGCGAATATCCCGAATTTCAAGGCGGGGGAGAAGTTGACGCTGTTCCAGGTATCCGATGGGCGATTCGGGACGCCGATCTGCTGGGAGAATATGTTCCCGGATTTCTTCCGCCGGTTCGTCGCCTCGGGCGCGAATTTCATGGTCGGCGTCACCAATGAAGGATTCATGGGTGACTCCGCCGGGCCGTACCAGTCGCTGGCGATGTACGTCTTCCGGGCGGTGGAAAACCGGATCGCCATGGTCCGTTCGTCCCCAACCGGGATATCCGCTATCATACAACCCGACGGCAGGGTGACCGGGCGGGTAGAAGGGAAAAACGGGAAGGATCTATATGTTTCCGGTGTGCTGATTGACGACATTCCGCTCGCCAACGGGAAGAGTTTCTACACACGACACGGGGACGTTTTTGCCCTGGCCACGATCGGCGCGCTCGCCCTTCTGATACCCACCTCGGCAATCCGCTCCTTCCGGCGAAAACCGTCGTAGGGGCCGATGTCGCCCGGGAAGCCACTCCGAGGGAAGTACGGGACGTGGATCCCGTTTTCGGCGGCACTGTTTATCACCGGCGCGATGTTGGCGCTTTACACCGCCAACATCGTCACGTGGGCGGACAGCCCGGATTTCGGCTGGAGAACCATGTACAGCTCAGGCCCGAATCAGGTTGCCGAGCTCTTCCCGTCCGGTGAAACCGCCGGATTGCGCTCCGGCGACACCATCCGGGCGATCAACGGGAAACCGTATTCGACTTTCGACGAACTTTTTTTCAAGGTCCGCAGCAGGGCTCCCGGAACGGTCACCGTGTATACCGTCCAGCGTGGGGACAGGACCCTGGAAATCTCGATGGTCACGGCTCCCCTCGGGATCACGGCATCGCTGCGTCGCAGCGGTCCGATTTTCGTCATCGGGGTGCTGTATGTGCTCATCGGCGTCATCGTTTACCTGATGAATCCGCAAGGTGCCGAGAGCCTGCTCTTCTTCAACATGAGCTGCCTGTTGGGATTGGAGATCGGCATGGGCGCTCCGAGCGATCTCTTGAACCCCCTGTGGCTGTTCGATGTGCGGAAGCTGGCCGAGATCTTCCTGCCCGCCGCGATGATTCACCTGGCGCTGAAATTTCCGAAGGAGAGAACGGCGCTAAAAAAGATGCCGAGGATCTGGATCCTTCCGTACGCGGGGTCCCTCGCGATATTCGTTTTGTTCCGGCTTGCTACCCGGGCAGTCTGGGAGGCGGCACCGGTCCTCGACCGTATCCACAGCATGTATTTCCTGTTCGGCGTCGCGTTCTTCATCACCTCGGTCATATGGAACATGGCGAAGGACGCTTCCAGGGTAATCCGACTGCAGTCCCGGATGATCTTCCTGGGGATCGCCATCGGGCTGTTCGTCCCGCTGTCCGATACCCTGGTGCGCTACTATTTCAAAATCTATATGTTCCCGAATCCCGCCGTGGGTTTCGCGTTTTTCCTCCTGGCCTTCCCCCTTTCCATCGGGTATACGATCGTCAAGCACGACCTCTTTGCCATCGACGTCATCATCCGGAGAACCTACGGATACATCCTGTCCACGGGCTCGGTCGTAGCGGTCTACGGCGTGATCGTCGCGATCCTGAATTACGCGTTCCAGTCCTCCGAAATCGCACAATCCCCGGCATTTTCCATCCTCTTCGCCCTCGCCGTGGTCTTTTTCTTCCGGCCGCTCCACGAAAGGTTCCAGCAAGTCGTGGACCGGGTCTTTTACCGGCAGCGATACGACTACCGGAAGACGATCCACTCCATCAGTGATGCCATGACCAGCATCCTGGACCCACGGCAGATTCAGAAAATGCTGATCGGGTCCGTGGTAAGCGAGATGGCGCTCGAAAACGGCCTCATCATGCTTCGGGACGAGGACCGGCGGTCGTACAAGGTACATATCGTGGAAGGGGAGGGGGCAGAGAAGTTCCAGGAAAAGGAACTCATGGAAACCGACGTGCTGGTGGAGACATTGAAAGGGAAAAGCACGCCCTTTTTCCGGTACGACCTGGAAATGGACCCGGCATACAAACAGCATTCCGAGGTCCTGCAGGAGCGGTTCCAGGCCTTCGGCGCCGAGTCCATGATCCCTCTGAAGTACAAGGACGTGATGCGCGGAATCGTCTCGCTGGGCCGGAAGAAATCGGGGAAGCTGTTCACCGCCGAGGACATCGACCTCCTGAAAACCATCACCAACCAGAGCGCGATCGCCCTGGAGAACGCGAAACTGTTCGAGGAGAACCTCGAGAAGGGCCGCATGGAGGAGGAACTGAGGATCGCGCAGGAGATCCAGGTGAGCATGCTGCCGGAACGGGCACCCGCCGTTGAGGGGTTTTCGGTAGCGGCACGTTCCATACCCGCGAGGGAAGTCGGGGGTGATTTCTACGATTTCATCGAGATGGACGGAGGCGGGGGCGGGACCCGCCTGGGGATCGTCATCGGAGACGTGTCCGGCAAGGCAGTTTCGGGCGCCCTGGTCATGGCTGCGTCCCGGAGTATTTTCCGGGTTCTCACGGAGGCGAAAGATTCCGTGGCGGAAGTGATGAACACCGGAAATTCCCGTCTCCACAAGGACGTGAAAAAGGGAATGTTCGTCGCCCTGGCGTATGCGGTGCTGGATTCGAATGAAAAGAAGCTGATTCTCTCCAACGCGGGGCAGCCTCAGCCCATCCACTGTCCGGCGGACTGTTCCGGGCCGAGGTATATCGAAACGGAAGGGGACAGGTTCCCTCTCGGCATCGTGCTGGACTGCACATATCAGGAAACGCACATGATGTTGAGGGACGGGGACACCCTCCTGTTCTATACAGATGGGGTGGTGGAGGCAGTTGATCGCAATGGGGAGTTATACGGATTCGACCGCCTCATGGCTTCCACCGAGGCCAGCAGACAGATGGGAGCGGAAGACCTGCTGGATTTCCTGCTCCGGGATATTTCCGGATTCGTTGGCGGCATGGAACAGCACGATGACATAACCATGGTCGTCGTGAAGGTGGAACATACCAGGAAGGGGGGAGGGGACCATGGGGAGTAGAAGATTATTATCATTTCTGCTGCTCTGTATTTCCATCTGTGCGGGTTTGCCGGTACCGGCATTTGCCGACAGCGCTCAGGTTCTGCCGAAAGGGGTCTTCAAGGCGGACACCCAGGCGAATTTCTATTTCAACATGGACAAGCGGTTTGATCCGGATGGGCATACCGAAGATGTGTCCACGGATTTCAACGGGACGCTTAACAGCCAGGTCTTTCCCCCGTTGGGGACTCTGGACAATGTCTTCTTCGGGGGGGTACAGGGGACGGCCGTCATCGGGAACAGCGTGGTCAAATTCAACTACGAGGTTCAGGAAATCAAGATGACATTTACTTACGGACTGACGGAAAAGGTGACGGTGGGCCTGATAGTCCCGTATCGATGGCAGACGACGAAGGTCACCGTGGCGCAACTCGACAATTCCACAGCCACGGTCGGGAAAAACCCTTTCTTCGGTCAACCAAACGATCCGTTCCGTGGCGCCCCGCTGATCCCGTTAAGCCTGGGGGGGCAAGCCTTGACTACCGAGGACGCCCAGAATCTCCTGGGGGCTGGACTGGTCGTCAATGGGATTCTGCTACCCGGCAGCGGTCTCGGGTACCAGAGGCTGGAGACATGGGCGGACAGCGGCTTCGGAGATTTGGAACTGGGAGGAAGATATCAATACTGGAAGAGCACGGATTGGAGGTTTGCCTTCACAGGAGGTGTCAGGTTCCCGACAGGGAAGGTGGATGATCCGGACAATCTGGTGGATACAGGATTTGGTTCCGGGGCATACGCCCTACTATTCCGCCTGAACAACGATTATGTCGGCGTAGACGATCTCATCTTGAATCTCACGCTGCGATACGATCTCACCCTTCCATCCAACCAAACCAAAAGGATCCGGACCAGCGTGAACGCGGTACTTGCCCCGCCTCAGAACAAAGAAGAAGTCAAAATAAATACGGGAGATTGGATGGAAATCGAAACGTCCGGAACGTATTCGTTTTCGAAGGTTTTTTTCGGTTCGCTCCTCTACCGGTATGCGGGCAAGGGAAAGGACAGCGTGTCGGGGAACCGGGGCTTGAACTACAGTTCGCTGGAGGAGGAAACGGATTCGACCTACCAAATGGTGAGGTGCGATGTGACTTTATCCACCGTGCCCCTGTTCGTGGAAAAAAAGTTCAAGGTTCCGATGGATACGATCCTGACGTATGGAAACGTGTTTGCGGGGAGCAACAATTTCGTAAAGCAGCAGTGGTTCGGCTTGACGCTGTCGTTATATTTTTAACCAGGGAACCGGACCTTTATTTTCTGCGCCGGTTTGTTCATTATGAACGGAGCGACGGGTATGGATCCAGATAAGAAGATAGAAATCCACATCCCGAGCGTGCCGGGATTCGAAAAGGTTGCGATGGAATCCGCAGCCTCGGTGGCGCGGGGGATGGGATTCAGCGGGGACCGGATCGAGGATCTGAAGACCGCCGTCGCTGAGGCTTGCATCAATGCCATGGAGCACGGCAACCGGATGGATGCGGAAACGAAGGTCGGAGTAACTCTTACAATCGGGGACGCAAAACTCCAGGTCGACGTTCAGGATCAGGGGAAGGGCGTGGGGGAGGTTGCGACGCCCGACGTCGATGTGAAGATGGAGGGGAAGGAGAAGACCCGGGGATGGGGGATCTTCCTCATCAAGAGCCTGATGGACGATGTGCAGTTCGGAGCCGCGCCGGAAGGAGGTGGTCTGGTCCGGATGATCATCCATCTCGACAGGTAGTTTGCACGGATATTCCGGCAGGAGGATTTCATAATCCGTCATGAGCAAGGAAATGCAGCTTGAAATCACCACCAAGGGCGCCGTTGTCGTGATCGGCATCAGGGGAGACATGACCGCGGTCACCGGGGGGGCGATCGAGGATGCATACCGGGGGATGACCCGGGACGGGGCCCGGAAGATCCTGTTCTTCTTCGCCAAGGATTGCTACATCAACAGCGGTGGCATCGCCATCCTGATCGGGATCGCTTCCGCAAGCCGGAAAAACGGCCAGTCGATCCGGGCCGCGGGTCTCTCCGATCATTTCCAGAAGATCTTCAACATGATGGGGCTGACGAAATACGTGGCGATCTTCTCTACGGAGGAGGAGGCGCTCAAGGATTTCTGAGGGGAGGGAGGCTATTTTCCCGGAACACGAGCTCGAGAAGCGTCTGTTCCATTTAAAGACCCTTTTCGACGCGAGCCAGGAGATCGGTAATCTCCGGGACAAGCGGGAGATCATGGACAATCTCCTGCTGAACGCGATCGGGAGCTTCGGAGCGGCAAAGGGGCTCGCCTTCCTCGCCGATTCCCGCTCCGGCGCGATCGAAACGATCCTTCACCGCGGGTTCGACGAGGAACCCGCTCCCCGCGTCGGCGCCCTGCTTCCGGATTCAGCCATTCTGTCCTCCGTCGGTATTTCCCTTTTTACACCGCTGGCCGTGAGTGTTGACATGACGGGCGGTATCGGCCTGGGGGAGCGGATCACGAGGGAAACGTACACGGCGGAAGACCGGGAACTGCTCCGCACGCTGGCGGCCCACGGAGAATCGGCGCTGCGGAACGTCCGGCTCCTGCAGCAGCTCGAGAGGCGGATCTTCCACCTCCGGACACTGTACGACGTCAGCCAGGAGACCGCCTTCCTCAAAGAACCGCGGGAGATCCTGCGGAACCTTCTGATGATGGTGATGGGGACCTTCGGGGCGGTATCCGGGGTGTCCGTGCTCGCCGACATCGAAGAGCGCAGAATCGAGGTCCTGGAGTGGAGGGGGATGGGGAAAGACCCCATCCCGGGCGAGAAGCCGGGATTCGGGGAGGGCTATCTCGAAGTGCTCGGCGATGTATCACGGCCGATCTTCACAGGGGGCGCGGAGGGATTGGCAGGGGGCGGCGACGGCGAAACGGAGCGGTTGCTGGCTTCCGCAGGCCTCGACGCCTGGATACCCTTCCGCGTGAACGAACGTCTCCGCGGAGGGATCGGACTGGGGGAGAAGCTCTCCGGGGAGCTGTACTCCCCGGACGATCAGGAGCTTCTGGAAACCCTTGCCTCCCAGGGAGCGATGGCGGTGGAGAACGCGAAGCTCTTGGAGAGGATGAAGCGTGAGGAGATCGCGCGCGTGAATTTCTCCCGCTACCTCTCGCCGCAGATCGTGGAAAAGATCGTCCACCACGACGTGGAGGTGAATCTCGGGGGAGACAGGAAAGTCGTCACGATCCTCTTCTCCGACATCCGGAACTTTACCACGATCACGGAGAACCGCCCTCCCGACCAGCTCGTCCACATCCTGAACGAATATTTCACCGAGATGGCGCAGATCATCTTCGAGCATCAGGGGTCGCTCGACAAGTACATCGGCGATGCGATCGTTGCGGTCTTCGGGAGCCTCATCCCACTCGAAAACCCGGCAAGAAGTGCGGTTTCCGCCGCGGTAGCCATGATGAAGCGGATGGCGCAGCTAAACCGGCGGTGGGAGACACGCTACGGTTTCTACATGGATATTGGGGTCGGGATCAACACCGGGGAGGTATTCCTGGGGAACATCGGGTCGCCCGAGCGGATGGAGTTCACCGTCATCGGGGACGCGGTGAACGTGGCGTCCCGCTTCTCGGGCCTCGCGAGGCAGGGGCAGATCCTCGTCACGAGGGAAACGCGCGCGCAACTGGGTACGGGCGTCCGTATCCGGGAGCATCCACCTTCCACGGTGAAGGGGAAGAGCGGGAAACTGGAGGTTTTCGAGATCATATACACGCAGTCCGCCATCCAAAGGTAGGGAACGGACGCAGTGCAGGAGATGTCGAAACCCGGGGAGAAAGGAGCGGGAAATGCGTAAGGAATGGTTGTTTCGGGTTGTCGGCGTCGCAGTCGCCGTCCTGATCGCGCAAGGAGTCGCATGGGAGGCCGAGGGGCAGGAGGAAACGGTCGTCATCAAGCTCTCCGGTTTCGCGAAGGCCGTCACCCAGGGCAAGGGCACCGCGACGTTCGAGAAGGGAAAGGACGGGAACTCCGTCCACTACAAGCTGGACGTCGAAAACGTCAACGACGTCACGGGGGCGCACGTCCACATGGTGGGCGACCAGGGATTCCCCCGGGACATCCTCGTCGGCCTCTATCCCGGGAAAGGGCAGGCCCCCGCGACCCGGGAGGGGAGTTTCACCGGCACCCTGGCGGAAGGGGACATCACGGCGGACCAGTTCGTCGGCCCGCTGAAGCACGAGCCCCTGAAGGACCTTCTCAAGATGCTGAAGGATGGAAGGGCCGGCGTCATGGTGCACACGAAGCAGAACCCCAAGGGGGAACTGTGGGGCGCGAAAAATTGATGGGGTAGGTCGAGCTTCTCAGACCTCTATCAGTTCCCCGTCCTTCAGGAATTCGATGTCGTCGCGCCCGAGTCCCTGGATCTCCACCTCGATCTCCTGGAGGTACTGGGGCTTGACGTGCATGATGAGGATCTTCTCCGGCGGGTCGGGCATCTTCGCGATCTCCCGCTCCAGGAGGGCGGGGGTGAGGTGCCCGCTCGCCAACGCAAGCTTCTCCAGCCGGTTTGGGAAGGAGGTCTCCGTGATGAGGTACTTCACGTCGTGGGCGGCCATCCTCTCCCAGAACCGGTCGGTCGGCCCCGTGTCGCCCGTGTAGGCGATCGCCTTCTTTCCCGGCTTCCCGACGATGTACCCGTACGCCGGGACGGCGTGGTGCACCCTCTCCATCGTGACCCGGTACCCGTCGATCGACACGGGCCGGGTCGTGCCGATGGTCTTGTACTTCAGCGCGGGGCGCTCCGGCGTCGGGATCCGCGTGAAGTCCGGCCAGATCCTTCCGTTGAAGATGTTTTTCCTCAGGTCGTCCAGGACGTCCTTCCCGCCGTAGACGGTGATGGTGTTCCCGGTGCCCCGGATCACCAGGTTGTCGAGCAGGAACGGGATCCCCTTGATGTGGTCCAGGTGGGCGTGGGTGAGGAGGATCCACCCCAGGCCGTGCTCCTCGCGGATGTTCAGGGAGACGCCGATCGTCCCCGCGTCCAGGAGGATCTTCCCGTCGACCAGAAAAGCGGGGCAATTGCGCCCGGGGACCTCGGAGCCGGCAGACCCCAACACCTTGATTTTCAAAAGGAAAACCCTCGCTTTCCTGGTGTTCGCCCGGGAGGGAGGTCCGCTCGGGATGGCCGGGGAGGTCTATTGAAAAGTGTATTCCGTCCAGCGAAAAATGGCAACGGCGCATACCTCCATCGCCCGCCCCGCGGGTCCTGCTTGCCTTGCGGTATTCCACATGATATGTGTAGCCATATGAAGACAACCATACAGATACCCGATAGCCTCTTCGAGGAGGCGCGGCGGGTGGCGCACCGGGAGCGGATCACGCTTCGGGCCCTGGTGGAAGAGGGCCTCCGGCGGGTGCTGGCGGACCACGCGAGGCACGGCGGCTTCCGGCTCCGGAAAGTCACCTTCAAGGGGAAAGGTCTGCAGCCCGGCATGGAGGGCGCCTCCTGGGAGCGCATCCGGGACGCTGGCTACAAGGGGCGCGGCGGTTGATCGCCGTCGACACCAACCTCCTCGTCTACGCCCACCGCGAAGATTCCTCCTGGCACGCTGCCGCCTTCGATTGCATCGCGGGGCTCGCCGAGGAAAGGGCGCCCTGGGCGATCCCGTGGCCTTGCATCCACGAGTTCCTCGCCATCGTCACGCACCCCCGGATCTTCGCGCCCCCGACGCCCGTCGAGAGGGCCATCGCGCAGGTCGACGCCTGGCTGGAGTCGCCGACCCTCGTCATGCTGGGAGAGGCGGAAGGGTACTGGAAGCAGCTGAAAACCCTCCTCGCCGCCGGGAAGGTTTTCGGGCCGCAGGTGCACGATGCGCGCGTGGCAGCCATCTGCCGGCAGCACGGCGTCCGTGAACTCTGGACCGCCGACAGGGACTTCGGTAGGTTCCCCGGCCTGAAGACCCTCAATCCCCTCGTCGGTTGAGCGGCCGCGACGCTGCCAAGGGGCGATCTTTGGTATCATGGCCCCAATGAAAAC
>Ga0316605_10001099_pt1 | contig 16204 bp, 15 predicted proteins | sample OWC_soil_day20_n_FD_207666 | JGI IMG/M metagenome (GOLD analysis project Ga0316605, IMG submission 207666) | Wetland soil microbial communities from Old Woman Creek delta, Ohio, United States - OWC_soil_day20_noCT | ecosystem: Environmental > Terrestrial > Soil > Wetlands | place: USA: Ohio... | reverse complement strand
CCGCCGTCGTATCCTGCCGTGCAGGCTGAGGACCATGGTGGCCAAACCTATCTGCCCGATGCCCCCCCGAACCCGCCACCGCTTGCTGCATCCCTCGGCCGTCCTTGCCGCCTTCCTGTATTGTCACCTCGCCACCGCCCAGCTCGGCATCACGCAGCCGCCGTTGTCGACACCGCCATTACCGGCCGTTGTACCGAAGGCCAGCGACGACCACTTTGTCCTGCCCCCGATCGATGAAAAAACAAGCCTGCCAAGCACGTCGACCGCAGCAATGCGCATTGAGCGCATTCGCTACATCGGGAATCGCCGCTTTTCGGCCGACCAACTCGATGCCATCGCCGCCCCCTATCTGGGCCGCCCGCTTGCTGCCGCGGACATTGAAGACCTCCGCCTGCGCCTGACCCGCCACTACATCGACGCCGGTTTCATCAACTCCGGCGTGCAGCTGCGCCCTGGCGCCCTGGCCGACGGTACTCTGACCATGCACGTCATCGAAGGCGAAATCAGCTTTGTCCGCCTGCGCGGCCTCGAACGCCTCGACGAAGACTATGTCGTCGGCCGGCTGCTGCCCGACCAGACAGCCGCGCTCAACATCAACGAATTGCGCGAGCGCTTCCAGCTTCTGCTCGCCGACCCGCTGCTGGCCAGCGCCCAGGCTCGCTTGATTCCGGACAGCCAGCCCGGGCGCGCCATTCTCGACATCGACATCGTCCGCGCGCGGCCCTATCAGTTGACCAGCTATGTCAACAACTACCGGACGGCCTCGGTCGGCGAACAGACCTTCGGGCTCACCGGTTGGCTGCGCAATGCCACCGGCTGGGGCGACTACGCCGAAATCGCCCTGCAACAGGGCGAGGCACCCTACAACGGCAACCGCCGGCAAACCCTGCTGTGGTCTATACCGCTGGGCTCCGCCGGCACCGAACTAGGCTTGTTTTCCGATCATGCCGAGGCGACGGTCGTCGAACAGCCAGCCAAGTCGCTCGATATACGGAGCGAACAACACACCAGCGAAATCCGCCTGAGCCAGAGTCTGCTGGAAAATCTTCGGCAAAAACTCTCTTTTGGCCTGACCTACAATCAGCGCAGCAACAGCTCGTTTCTGCTCGGCATGCCATTTTCTTTTGCCCCTGGCGAAGTCGACGGCATCACCCGATCCCACGGCTGGCGCTTCTGGCAGGAATACGCCCAGCGCTGGGAAACCCAGGCACTGGTCCTGCGCTCCACCTTCTCCCGAAATCGGAACAATCTGCACGCCATGGCCGGCGCCCCGGCCGACGAGAATACGCTCTGGCTCGGCCAGGCCCACCTCGCCCGCCGCCTGACCGACGGCGGACTCCAGTTGTCGTTGCGCGGCAGTATCCAGCTCACCGACCAGCGCCTGCCGGCAATGGACCAACTCGGCATCGGCGGCAACCAGACCGTACGCGGTTTCCGCGAAAACCAACTGCTGCGCGACCGCGGCCAGATCATCAACCTCGACCTCGCCTACCCGGTATGGGCCAGCCCGGCGAACAAGGCCAGCCTCAGCCTTGGCGTCTTTCACGACATAGGCAGCGGCCGGAATCATGGGGAGAAGGCGCTCTCCCTCAATGCCTCGGGCCTGACAGCCAAAGCCAGTTACGGCAACCTCCGCGCCGACCTCGCCTATGCCCTGCGTCGCCATCGGCCGGCCTCCCTCGGCGAGGTGCCGGACACCCTGCAGGATCGGGGACTCCATATCCAGGTCGCCTACCAGTTTTTCGACTGAGGCCGCATGCAAAAATCCCTTCTGCGCTACCTGCTCCTGCTCACCTTCGGCCTGGGCAATGCCATTGCCACCAGCGGCGAATTCTCGGCCCGCCTGGCCGATGGTTTCGCCTACCGCCAGCACGGCGACCTGCGCCTGGCCCTCGACGCCCTTGAACTGGCCCGCCAGGCGGCCACCAACGACGAGCAACGCGCGCTGGCTGCCGGCGAACTCGGGGCCACTTATTTGCAGGCCCGGCAGTTCAGCATGGCCCAGATGTATCTACATCAGGCCTACCGGCAATCGAGCGGCGCCAACCAGGCCCGTTATGCCATCGACCTCGGCAATCTGGCCCTGGCCAGGAAACTTCGACTCCAGGCCAGGAGCCGCTACCAGGAAGCACAACGCCTAGCGGGCAACGATCAAGCCATCCGGATTGCCGCGGCACTCAACGAAATGCGTCTGGCTCTCGGCGACAAACAGCTGAGCAAACTGATCGAACTGGCCACCGCCCTTCGGCAATTGCCGCTCGGCACTGAACAGGCCCGTCTCGCCCTGAATCTGGGCCACCAAGCGAAGACCTTGGGCAAACCGGGTAACCGTCTGGCCTATGAACATTTCACCCTGGCCCTTGAACAGTCCCGTTTGCACGACGACCGCCTCCTGGAAATGGCGGCCTATGATGCCCTGGCCCAGCTCTATGAAGACCAGCAACGCCCGAGCGAGGCGCTACAACTGAGCACGGCCGGCATCGCCCTCGGCGAGCGCGGTGACAGCGCCATGGGCAACCTGCTCATCCAGCTCTACTGGCGCCAGGGACGCCTTGCCCAACAGCAGGGCCGCCACGATCTGGCGCTCAGTGCCTTCCAGGCGGCAGTGGAACAGATTGAAGCGATCCGCCAGGACATTCCCATCGAATACGAGGGCGAACAATCCTCCTTCCGGCAAACCCTGGAACCGATCTATCTTGGCCTGGCCAATCAGTTGTTGCTGCTTTCCGAAGGTCAGAGCGGCGACAACCGACAGGCCACACTACGCCGGGTGCGGGGCATCGTCGAACTGATCAAGCAAACGGAAATGCAGGATTATCTTGGCGACCGCTGCTCAGTCGACGTCACCCGGACAAATGAGGAAATCCGGGCCGAAGCGGGGGTTGCCGTCTTCTACCCGATTATTTTCCCCGACCGCCTTGAACTATTGCTGGAAACGTCGCAGGGTATGTTCCGCCGAACCGTAGCGGTAGACGCCAAACAATTCCGCCAGACAGCACTGGAATTCGCCGCGCTGCTGCGCGAAGACCCGGAAACCCGCCTGCCGCAATCGCGCCTCATCTACGACTGGCTTATTCGCCCGCTGGACGCAGAACTGGCCGGCATCGACACGCTGGTCGTCATCCCCGACGGCGTCATCCGCATGCTTCCATTCGCCGCCCTGCACGATGGCCAACGCTATCTCGTCGAACACCTGGCGCTGGCCACCGCCCCCGGCCTGACCATGACCAACGCCGCAGCTACCGACAAGCCCAACCACCGCGCATTCGTCGGTGGTCTTGCGGAGCCGGGACCGGTGGTCGACAAGTTGTCGCAAAAAATGCTGCAGAGCATCGTCCAGCCGCAAGGGCAGAATCAGTCTCGCTCCGCCAGCGACGCCCTGGCCCTGCCCGGAGTCAAGGACGAAGTGGAGGATCTGACCCGGCAACTGAATAGCCGCTCCTTACTCAACCAGCAATTCACGCTGGCAAATTTCCGCCAGGCCGTCGAATCCGGCGAATACGGCATCATCCACATCGCCTCGCACGGCCTTTTCGGCGGCAGCGGCGACCAGAGCTTCATCCTGACTCACGACGAACTGCTGACCATGGATGTCATCCAGCAAGTGCTAAGCTCAGAGCAATTGCGCAAGAACCGGGTCAGGCTGCTCACCCTCTCCGCCTGTGAAACAGCCGACGGCAACGAAAGGGCACCGCTCGGCATTGCCGGCGCTGCGCTCAAGGCCAGGGCCGATGCCGCTCTCGGCACACTCTGGCCGGTCGAGGACAATGTCGCCAAGACGGTCATGTCCCGCTTCTATCTCGAATTCACCCGCAACAACCTGTCCAAGGCCAAAGCCCTGCAACAGGCACAGCTCGGGCTGATCCACGACAAGAAGTTTGGTCACCCGTTTTACTGGGCCCCTTTCATCATCGTCGGCAACTGGCAATAGCTTTGCCGAGCAAAAGATCACTTGGGTGAATGACGTGAGAGTTTCGGCGGGACTTACAATCTGCCGTTTGGTCAATCAGCGAAAACAACCATGAGCGAGACCGGCACCCTCAACTTCCGCTGGTCGCAGGCCATGATCGGCGGCTTCGTCGCCGCCGGCATCCGCCAGGCGGTATTCTCGCCCGGCTCGCGGTCGACGCCGCTGGCACTGGCCATGCTGCGCCAGCCCGGGCTGACGTGCACGGTGGCGGTCGACGAGCGCAGCGCGGCTTTTTTTGCCCTCGGCCTGGCCAAGGCCAGCCGTACCCCCGTCCTCGTGCTCGCCACCTCGGGCAGCGCGCCGGCCAACTGGATGCCGGCCGTCGTCGAAGCCAGCCAGGCTGGCGTACCGTTGATCCTGATCTCGGCCGACCGCCCGCCGGAACTGCACGATTGCGGCGCCAACCAGACCATCCGGCAAATCGACCTGTTTGGCCCTCAGGTCCGGGCCTGCCATGCGCTGGGAACGCCGGTCGCCGATTTCGAGCCGGCCTACCTGCACTGCCTGGCCGCCCGGGTCAGCGAACAGGCACGCTGGCCGCATCCCGGCCCGGTGCATATCAACCAGCCCTTCCGCGAACCGCTGCTGCCGGCCGGCGATCCGCCGCCGCTCGCCGTCCCCTCCCCGATCAGCATCGCCGCCCCGAGCCTAGCGCCCGACCCGACGGAAATTAGTGCCCTGGCAGCCGCCATCGCCGGCCGACCGGGTGCCATCGTCGTTGGCGAACTGCCGCCCCAGGCCGGCTTTGCCCAGGCCCTGAGCGCGCTGGCCGCCCAGCTAAACTGCCCGGTTTTCGCCGAACCGCTGTCCAACCTGCGTTTCGGCCTGCACCCGCGCTCGCATCTGTGCGTGCGCTACAACCTGTGGCTGGCCGATCCCTTGGCCATGGCCGCGCACCAGCCGGAATGGCTGCTGCGTTTCGGCGCCTTCCCGGTGACCCGCCATCTGCAAAACTACGTGGCCGGCTGCTCCGGCCTGCAGGCGGTAGTCGAACCCTGGCCGCGCTGGCCCGACCCGACCCAGCGCCTGACCCATCTGCTGCGCGCCGAGCCGCTCGCCGTCTGTCACGCCCTGCTGGCCGCCACCCCGGCCCCCGCACCGACCGGCTGGCGGACACGTTTCACCGACAGCGAAGCCGCCCCCGCTAACGGCGCCACGGCCGGCCACCTCGCCGTGCTGCTCGACGAAATACCGGCCGACAGCGCCCTGTTCGTCGGCAATTCGCTGGCCATCCGCCAACTGGACAGCTATTCCGGTTGCGGCGACAAGCCGCTCCACTTCTATGGCAATCGGGGCGCCAGTGGCATCGACGGCAACATTTCGACGGCACTCGGCATCGCCGCCGCGCATGGCCGCGTCGTCGCCCTGCTCGGCGACCTGACCTGCCAGCACGACCTTGGCGGGCTGGCTCTGGCGCAAGGCCGGGAAGCCATCATCGTTGCGGTCAACAACGGCGGCGGCGGCATTTTCGATTACCTGCCGCAATCCGGCCTGCCCGAGTTCGAACAAGGCTGGCGCACGCCGCAACAAATCAGTTTCGAACACGCCGCGGCCACTTTCGGCCTGGGCTATGGCCGAGCGGACAGCGACGCATCCTTCCGCGTGGCCCTGCGCCAGGCCATTCGCCAGGGCGGGCCGCAACTGATCGAACTGCTGCGCCCCGCCTGAGCAGCCAGCCAGCGCTCGACACGGTGAAGCAAAGCGGCCACTCGCTGCGACGACAATACTTCCTGACAAGCACAGTCTCGCCGAGCGGGTCAATTCGATGGATCAGAGACACGGGCGACGCGCGGCGACAGAATCCGGACTCACCCATTGCCAGGAGTCCTCAATGAAGACGAAGCTCCCCACCCTGCTGCTCGCCCTGCTCCTCGCCGCCCCCTGGGCCAGCTGGGCCGAACCACACCACCACCACGGCAGCGACGCGCCGCAAAAACTCCAACTCAACGCCGGCAAGAAATGGGCAACCGACGAGGCGCTACGCCGGGCCATGAACGAGATCAATCAGGCCATGACCCTGGCCGTACCGCAGATTCACCATAATCGCTTCAGCGACGGCGATTATCAGAAACTGGCCGGCACCGTCAGCAAAAGCGTGAGCTACGCCGTAGACAACTGCAAGCTTCAGCCCAAGGCCGATGCGATGCTGCACCTGGTGATTGCCGATTTGCTGGCCGGCGCGGAAATCATGGAGGGGAAAGGCAGCGAAACACGCCATGACGGTGCCGTCAAAGTGCTGCATGCCCTGCAAGCCTACGGCAATCACTTTCAGCATCCCGGCTGGAAGACTCCTTGAGTCGTTGCCGGCACAATCGTCTTGGCGCGAAGTAGGCCGGGTTTCAGCCGGAAGCAGTCCTTTGCCCGGGCCTGGAACCCGTCATTCGCGCAGACGCGACAATTCCCTACTTACCGGGCGGGTGAAGTTTTGTCTTGCCCCAACGCTTTTCTAGAGCCCCGGTCGCCGCGGCTTTCTGTAGCTTCTGAAAGCTGGGGCACTCGACATGGCTGGGGGCCGGACAAGCCGCCGCATGGCGGAGGCCGCTGCTCATTGCCTTCAGGCGCTTGATCAGCGCATCGATCTCGTCGGCCTTGGCGGCCAGCAACTGCCTGTCGATATTCGGCGGCCCATAAGGCGACAGCATCGACCGAATTTCGTCGAGGGCCAGCCCTGCGGCCTGACCAAGGGCAATCAAGGCCAGTTGGTCCAGCACGTTGGCGGCGTAACGACGCCGCGCCCCTTTTTCGCGAAGCGAGCTGATCAGTCCCTTTTGTTCGTAGTAGCGCAAGGCCGATGACGGTATCCCGGTCTGTTTGCTGACTTCAGAAATATCCATCGAAACCCCCCTTGACTTGAAGTTGACTTCAACTTCTACAGTGCACTCCAGAGTCTCGTTCGTCAACGTTCAAAGGAGTGCGTCATGGCATCAATCGAAGAAATCTCAAGGATCGTCTTCATCGGCTGCGGAGCCACGTTGGTCATGGATATCTGGCTGATGTTCCTGAAGCGGCTCGGGGTGCAGACCCTGAATTTTGCATTCATCGGGCGCTGGGTCGGGCATTTGTTCGACGGCCGGGTGGCGCATGCCTCCATCGGCAAGGCGCCGCCAATCGCGCACGAAATCCTGTTGGGCTGGATGACCCATTACGCAGTGGGGATTGCCTTCGCATTCTTGCTGACCGGCATTGCCGGTGTCGCCTGGATCAGATCGCCTTCGCTCGGCATCGCCCTTGTGGTCGGCCTTGGTACGGTGGTGTTTCCGCTCCTGCTCATGCAACCGGCGATGGGCCTGGGGATTGCCGCCTCGAAGACCCCCAGCCCGCTCAAGAGCTGCCTCAGAAGTCTGCTCAATCACGGCGTCTTTGGCTTTGGCCTGTTCCTGTCCGCTGGCCTCATCGAATTGCTTTCTCGATGACCCGCTATTCCCCAACCCGGAAAGCCAAATTTCGCCAGGAGTCTCCACCATGAAAAAACCAGCCAGCAGGCGCTGAGCCCTGTGCTGTCGGCCCCATCAAGAGCGGCCGTTTGGTCGACAGGTTGCCGAGACAGCACACCGCATTACCCATCAACCACGTAATTGATCAGGAGAAAATCTGATGATTCCAAAAAAATTCGGGCCGATGTTGTTCAGCCTCCTTCTTTCCGGACTGATGTCGCTGTTGGTTTCCGGGATTGCCACCTTCCGCGCGGCCGGCGTGACCGACGGCGTTTTCGCCCTCTGGATGTCTGCCTGGCTTGCCGCCTGGCTGATCGCCTTTCCGACCGTCATGCTGGTCGCACCATTCACGCAGAAAATTGTCGGCGCACTGGTGACGAAAACCTGAAGTACTCATGAAATTTCTGGCGCGTGAAACAGCCCGCCGCAAAGACGAGGCCGGGACACCCCGGCCTTTTCATTTTCGGCCATTTTTCACGGTCGACCGCAAGCGTTGAAAACAAACCGAATTCAACGATCTAATTGAGCGCCGCCGCGGCGAGCAAGCGTTCGATGTCCTGGAGTGTGTTGTAGCCCTGGACGGAAAGGCGGACGAATACCTGCTCACCGTGCGAGGTCACGGGAATTTCTATCCGATTTTCTGCGTAGAGCCGTCGGCGCAGCAACTCCGGGTCTTGCGCCGCCACCGGAATGGCGACCATCTGCGCCCAATCCTCGTCGCCGGCGATGGGATGGGTGGCGAAGCGCCGGGTCAGCACTTCCAAGGCGCTCCTGGCCAGTTCATGACAGCGCCCCTGCACCGCTGGCCAATCATGCTTTTTCTGGAAATCGAGCGCCGCCGGCACCGACAGCCAGGCCGACAGGTCGCGCGTTCCCTGCCACTGCATCCGGCGCTCGAACAAGCTCGTCCCGAGATAAGCATCGAAACCGGAATGTCCGCCGGTGCCTTCCGCGTACCCCCAGCTGATCACGTTGGCGTCGAGCAGCGCATGATGCGCCGTCCGGGCATGCAGGAAGGCAGAGCCCTTGGGCGCACAGAGCCATTTGTGGCAATTGCCGACATAGAAATCGGCGTTGATGGCATCGAGATCCACGGGAATTTGGCCCGGCGCGTGGGCGCCATCGATGAAGGTCGCAATGCCACGCTCCCGGGCCGCCGCACAAATCTGCGCCGCCGGCAGAATGAGCGCCGTCGTGGAAGTGACGTGGCTGAAGTAGATGAGTTTGGTCTTTTCGCTCGCCGCCGACAGCAAGCGTTTCGCCACCTGATACCGGTCGAAAGGAAGAGGCAGCGCGATGCGCCGATAGAAGGCGCCGGCCTGAGCGCAAGCACGCTGCCATGCCGCATCGCACGCACCGTATTCCAGATCGGTCGTTAAAACCTCGTCACCGGGCTGAAGCGGGAATGAACGGGCAACGACATTTACCCCGGTCGTGGCATTGGGCACGAAAACGAGTTCATCGGCCCGCCCGCCCAGCGCAGCGGCGAACGCCGCTCGGGCCTGGAAAAGCAGTTCGGCCGAACGCCGGCCAAGAAATTCGACAGGATTGCGCTCCATCTCCAGTTGCCAATGGCGCTGCACTTCCAGAACTTCACGGGGGCATGCCCCGAACGAACCATGATTCAGGAAGACGAGGTCGGGGTCGAGGAGGAATTGATCGCGCATCGGCATAGTGAATCACCCCGGAACCTGTAGGCGCTCCGCAGTCTTTAGCTTAGGTATGTGCATGCAGGCATCAACTGTTGTCACAAGGCGCCCTTTTCCGATGCCCCCTTGGAGCGAGCATCTTTTTTCAGAGAAAGAATGATCGATGTGCCGATGATGGCGGCGACCACTCCGAGCGAGACGGCGACCGGTATCTTGAAGAGATCGATGAGCAGCATCTTGACGCCGATGAACATGAGGACGATTGCCAGGCCGTACTTGAGCAGCGAGAAGCGGTCGGCCATGTCGGCGAGCAGGAAGTACATGGCGCGCAGGCCGAGGATGGCGAAGATGTTCGAGGTCAGCACGATGAAGGGATCGGTGGTGATGGCGAAGATGGCCGGTATCGAATCGACCGCGAAGATCAGGTCGCTGAATTCGACGAGGACGAGCACGAGGAACAGCGGCGTGGCATAGCGCACCAGTTTGCCGGAGGTTTCCTTGGTGATGAAGAAGCGTTCGCCATGCAGTTCGTCGGTCACCTTCATGTGCCGGCGTATCCATTTGATGGCCGGATTATTGGCAAGGTCCGGGGTTTCGTCGGCGAACCACCACATCTTGATGCCGGTGACCAGCAGGAAGGCACCGAAGACGTAGAGCAACCAGTGAAACTGGGTGATCAGCCAGACGCCGGCGAAGATCATGATCGTGCGCATGACGATGGCGCCGAGCACGCCAAGGACGAGTACGCGTTTTTGCAGTTCGAGCGGAATGGCAAAGAAGCTGAACAGCATCAGCCAGACAAAGACGTTGTCGATGGCCAGCGATTTTTCGATGAGGTAACCGGTGATGTATTCCAGCGCTTTCTGGTTGGCCAGTTCCCGACCGGCCGTGCCGTCGAGATACCACCACAGTGCGCCAGCGAAGAGCAGCGAGACGCCGACCCAGATGCCAGACCAGGTGGCCGCTTCCTTGAGTGATACGCGGTGTTGCTTGCCGCCGCCGACGAAGAGGTCGATGGCCAGCATGATGAGCACGATGACGAAGAAACCGGACCACATCCACCAGGTGCCGATTGTTTCCATGAGTATTCTCTCCCTGTCAGTAAAACCTTTGGCCAGCGCCGTGCAGGTGCATTTTACGGAATGCGCCGCAGCTTCGGTGCTGCAAAGGTCTTGCTCGCGGCCCTGTTGCCAGAACCACCCGTGACGCCGGGAACCAGTGAATCATTCCGTGCTGACGACGTCGCGGCGGAGAGCTACTCCCCCTTGTACTCGATCCGGACTGCAAATCTCCGGACTAGTTCATACGATCAGGCATGCGCTGGCTCATGCCGTACCTGCGTGCGCAGGCGCAGCGAGGGAATCGAACTGTCGGCGACTTCGTGGAGGTCGATACCCCAGAACTTCATCGCCTCGGCAACCAGCACGGCCTCACTACCGGACAGCTTGTGGTCTGCATTGACGATGTCGAGCATCATGCGCAGCACCTGCTTTTGCAACAGCGGGTGCCCCACTTCGGCAAGCAGAAGGTCGATGTGTTCGACGTCGAGTTCAAGTTGGCCAGCCGGCGTCCGCTGGGCGCTGGTCAGCATGTCATCGCAAAGCTCGTGGATCAATATATCGAAACTCGACTCGTTCAAGCCCAGGCGACGAATGGTGTCCTTGTGATCAAGCTGCTTCAATTCGCTCGCATCGATGGCGCCGTCCGCCATCAGGGTCAGCGCAACCAGGCGGCCCATGGCTTCAGGACTGTTGGAAGGGTAGTGACGCATGATTAAATCTCCTTGTGAAGTGGGTGGTTTCAAACTCGTCCCTTTCTTGCCGGGACGACGCCACTATGCGTGCCGATTCACATTTAATCCAATTAAACAAATTAGCGTCTTACATTTGCCACAGCTTATACATTGCCCGTAAATATTTTTACAGGGCGGCAATGTCCAGATAGGCGCGTAACTGAAGTTCGGTTGCGCCCCCCTCATCCGTTGGCCGTGCTTTTTGCACGACGTTGCGTGCGTCTTCAACAGATGCCGCCAATGCCGCTTCGCTGAAGCTGACCCGGAACGATTCCTGGATTTCGGGCAAGTCGATGCGCTCATCGCGCGGGACCCGGTCCTGACGCATGACGAATTCGCGCAGCGCGAAGTTGCGCAAGGGGCTGGGCGTCGGGCTCGGGGGCGGTCTGTCCTGGATCAGCATGATAGCCATCACTCAATTAAGTCGTCAGGCAGGAGGCGCGCCCGTCTGCGCATTGGAGCCCGAACGATGGCGCGGAACGGAAGACTCCGACAACGCGTGCAGGTCGATCTCCCAGTGCCGGAGCGTCTGCGAAATCAAGGTCGCTTCATTCGCCGTCAGGCGGTAATCGGCATTGACGATATCGAGCATCATGCGCAGGATTTTTCTCTGTAGCCCGGCGTCGCTGATTTCTTTCAGCAGAGCTTTGGTTCGACGTTCATCAAGTTCGAGCAGACCCGACGCATTGCGCTTGGCGCTGGCCAGCATGTCCGTGCAGTACTCGTAGTAAATGGCGTCGAACCGCTCGTTGTCGAGGCCAAGGCGATCGACCATATTCTGCCGCTCGACCGACAGGATTTCGTTGCGATCAACGATCCCATCGGCCATCAATGCCAGCGCCACGATGCGGGCGCCAGCTTCCGGACTGTTGTTGGTGTATCTGCGCACTTCAGCTCTCCTTGAACTGGTGGATGGGTTTTAGGGGTGCTTGCAGTTTCACTATCGGTGGTGAAATATATAAAATCAAATTAAACAATTCACCACCCAAGATTTGCCAGGACTTATATATGCCGCGTCGCCGCATTACCTTTCGTCAGTTGGAAACCTTTGCTGCCGTCTGTCGCCTGAACAGCTTTACCAAGGCCGCCGACGCCTTGCATCTGACGCAACCCGCCGTCTCGATACAGATCAAGCAGATCGCCGATACCATCGGGTTGCCCCTGTTCGAGCAGAACGGGCGCGAAATCGCCCTGTCGCAGGCCGGTGAGGAACTGCTTAAAACGGTGCGCAGCCTGGACGACGTCTGGAATCGCTTCGAGTCGGCGATTGACGAAATGAAAGGCTTGAAACGCGGCATATTGCGCGTCGCACTGGTCACCACGGCCAAGTATTTCCTGCCGCGCATGCTGGGTTCCTTCTGCAAGCGCTACCCGGACATCGACCTCGAACTGGAAATCGCCAATCGTGAAAGCATTGTCCAGCGCCTGCGCAACAATCAGGACGATCTCTACGTGATGTCCTACCCGCCTGACGATCTGGATATCGTCCGGCTGCCCTTTCTCGACAACGACTATGTGGTCATCGCACCCGCCGCACATTGGGCTGTAGGCAAGCAGCTTTCCCTGAAGGACCTGGCGGCGGAGCCCTTCCTTTTCCGCGAACAGGGCTCCGGCTCTCGCCATGTGATCGATCGGCACATGCGCGAGACCGGTACACAGCTCAAGGTGCGTCTGGCGCTGGCCAGCAACGAGGCGATTCGCGATCTGGTAGCCAGCGGCATGGGCTTGTCTGTTCTCTCGCGCCACGCTCTGGGCAATGATTTCGCACGGCATGGACTGGCTATCCTCGAAGTCGAAGGATTCCCGCTCAAGCAGGCGTGGAACGTAGTGCATCTGAGCGGCAAGATTCTCTCGCTACCAGCTCAAGCATTCCTTGATGACTTGCTCAAGGAAGGCTTGGTGAAGTGAAAAAATAGCACCGCCACCGTCCGCTATCGCCGAGAAACCGCTGGATTGACGATTTCGTCGAACTGACAAAACCAAACAAACTTCGGGGCGCCAAAGCGAAGGCCCCGTTTCATGTTCCCTCTGCCAACTCGTTGAGTGCTGGCCTTGCCGCCTTGCGTCCTGCCTCCGCTTCGGCAAGCACGGTTACAAATCCTTACCTTGACCCCGTCGGCCAAACGCCGAGCGAGTGCGTTATAGCCAACATAGACCTTTTTTCAGGGGAAAATCATGAACAAGCTATGGATTCCAGCCGCCATCGTCAGCACTCTCTTCAGCGCCAATGTCTTTGCCGATCACCGCTGGGATAACGGCGATCATTGGGGGCAGCACCACCATCACCGCCATCACCGGTCGGAGCGGATCGTGGTGCAACCGATGTACGCGGCGCCGCCGGTGGTCTATCAGGCCGCGCCCGTGGTCTATCAGGAACGCGTCGTGTACCGCGACCGCCCGGTTTACTATCAGGAGGAGCCGCGCGTCTATTATCGGCCGGCACCTCGCTATGTCGAACAGCCCGCTCCCTATCGGTACGACAATGGCAACCGCTTCATGGGACAAGCCATCGGTGCCGTGGCCGGCGGGGTGATCGGAAACCAGTTCGGCAACGGCAATGGCCGCGTCGTCAGCACGGCCGTCGGCGCGGTGCTCGGCGGTGTCATGGGTGGCAATGTGGCGGGCTACTAGCTGGCCAACCGCTGCTCGTGAGGCTGGCGGCAGAACCAAGATCAACGGCGATCTCTCGCCAAACGCCAGAGCGTTTGCAAATCAGCTAGCCAACATGCGCAACAAGGCCGGGATCGCGCCCGGCCTTGTTCATTTTCGCCCTGAATTTCCGGTCGACCGCAGCAATCCCTCCTTCTTCAGCCAAGGCTGCTGTCAGTTTGAGTCCAGCCCGCCCTGCTTTTTCTGCCCACCTGGCAGCGTGTTTCGCCGGGCTTGTCGCCTTCGTTCCAGCGCCCGTCACAAAGACGCCAACGCACGCTTTCACCGCACAGGATGCCGAAAAATCCGGGCCGGCATTCTTTCTTGACGATGGCCTGGTAGCTGTCGTCGATACTCGGCGCCGCTCCGGGCGCGGCAGGCCGGTGCCCCGCCGCGGCAACGGCAACCGGTTTGGCCTTCGTCTTACCCTTTCCCGCATTGGCCAGTCTGGCCGGACGAGCCTCGTGCTTGACGGACGGCGCAGCGGCTGAAGGTGGCCCGGGCACGCTCGGGGGCGCCGAAACCGATGCTTCGGGAGGGAGACTGGCCGGCGAAGGGACGGGGGATGGCGAAGCAGGGGCAACGGGGGAAGCCGGAGCCCAGGCAAGCGAATGCCTGGCCCCAAGCATCTGCTGCAACGGGTAATCGATCGCGGTCACACCGATCCCGGCCAGCACTGCGAGGAGCATGCCGCAGGCGGCGATGACCGGCGCTATCGGGATCCGAAGGCCGGTACCGGCTTGGCGAACCAGATTGGCCGGAATTTCCGCCACGGACGCATCCGCCTCAGCGACGCCACCCGGCATCGAGGATTCGGGCTTCGACGCTGGGGCGACGCCGGGGATATCTGTCGAACCCGGCGACGGCACGACGCTGCCGCAAGTCGTACAAAACGCCGCATGCTCGAGCAATTGGCTGGCACATGAGGTGCAGGAACGGGGCATTGCGCCCTCCCAGGGCTTGGAACGAACAGGTTTCCCGGCAGTCGACGCGGAGGAAACGGAATTTCAGCCCGCCGAGACCGCCATGCGCTTGCGCAGTTGAGCCGAAGATGGCGGAGTTCCGAACAGACTAAGCCCGAGTCGTTGCGGGGACATGATTCGCGGCCCTGACAAGATGATCTGTTTGGCGGTGATCGTCGCGCTGCCCATGGCTAAGGCATGCGCTGTCCCAAAAATCGGCGGTGAGAATCAAAGGAGCCTGTTTCGCATGGCCCCGGCGCAAACAAAAAGGCCAGGATCGCTCCCGACCTTGTTCATTTTGGGCTGTTTTCGACGGTCGACCGCAGCAATTGAAGCTACGCTCACTACTCGGCCAAAGCAGCCGGAGGCAGGCTCAATGAACAATGGCCGGTCTGAGATCAGAACCGGCCATTGATGTGTCCCCGGATGCAGTGCGCCAGCAGTTTCAATTGAATCCGGAGTTGCAAAAAGGCTGGTAAGACTCAGCCCCCCAACTCATTCCTGAGTAGTGGGGCTGGGATACGTCTCGACGAAAAAGGCTTGTCGTGAGGGGCTTTCGAGTAGTGTCAGGCCGCCACCAGGAAATCACTGGCACTCAAGGCTGCGTGCGTCGTCGTACCAATGAGGGCAATCTGTACCGCTGCTGTGCTGCTCAGACCGTCGGCGTCGTAATACAGCTTGCCAGTCGTCGTGTTATACACAATCCGGTCGGTGCTCAGATGGACGGCGGTTGCCCCGGCGGCGGCGTAGAAGCTGTTGGCATTGAGCGCGGCTCCGGTCGCCGTGCCAGTCACCCCCAAGGCTTTGAAGACGTCATCATCAAGGACGATCTTGTCGCTCGCATGTACGAAATCGGTGAGGGTGTCGATGTTGATGCTGCTCACGGCGGTATTGAAAACAAAGCGGTCAATCCCGATACCGCCGGTCAGGCTGTCATTCCCAAGCCCCCCTGCCAACGTATCGTTACCCGAACTGCCATTGAGAATGTTGGCAGCACCATTGCCGGTCAGAATGTTTGCGCTGGCACTCCCGGTCAGGTTGAGCAGGCTGCTCCCCGTGGCACTGATGTCGAAGTTCTCGACGTAGGCGAGCCTGCCAGACAGGCTGAGTGTGACCGCCGTGGTGTTGATCGAGGCTCCGGTCAGATTCAGGATGTCGATCTCGGTGGCCAGGGTGCTGGTTTCGCTGATCGTATCTTCCAAAGCGCCGGTCGTCTTGAGTGCGACAACGTAGGTGTCGTTGCCCAGTCCGCCGGTCAGAGTATCGATGCCGCCCCCCCCGGTCAGCACATTGGCGCCGCTGTTGCCAGTCAAAGTATCGGCATAGTTGGAGCCGGTAATGTTCTCGGCGTTCTTGATCAGGTCAGCCCCGGAGATGCCGCTCGCAGTGGACTGGGCAGAAGCATTGACGATCGAGAGATTGAGCGTGACACCACTTGTTCCACTGGTCGTAGCGTAGGCGTACGAGACGGTATCAATCCCCGCACCGCCATCAATGCTGTTGACACCACTAGCCGCGTAGATGACGTTATTGGCGAGATTGCCGGTGAGATTGGCGCTTCCTGAACTTAGGATGCGGCCGTTCTCGACGTTGTAAGCCAGGGTGTGTGCTGAGAGATAGCTATAGACCGTGTCCGTTCCGGCATTGGCCGCTTCGGTGACCACATCGGTTACGTGATTGACATAGTAGAGGTCGTTACCGGCCAAACCGGTCAGGGTATTGGCACTATAGGTTCCCATCAGGGTGTC
>Ga0316605_10001098_pt1 | contig 16208 bp, 11 predicted proteins | sample OWC_soil_day20_n_FD_207666 | JGI IMG/M metagenome (GOLD analysis project Ga0316605, IMG submission 207666) | Wetland soil microbial communities from Old Woman Creek delta, Ohio, United States - OWC_soil_day20_noCT | ecosystem: Environmental > Terrestrial > Soil > Wetlands | place: USA: Ohio... | reverse complement strand
GAGTTCTCAATGATCAGATATTCCGTCCTCTCTGTCCTGTGCGCCCTGGTCCTTGCATCGACCGCCCGGGCACAGGTCGAGATCACCGGTGCCGTCGGCGAACCTTCCCGGTCGTTCATCCTCGATGCGCTCTGCTTTGCCTCCGACTCCGCACGCAGCCGCGTGGATCTGTTCGTCCAGGTGGGATATGATAATCTGACGTTCATCCGGGATGGCGACCTGTACAGCTCTTCTTATGAGTTGACGACAACCCTGTACGACTCCACGAATGGCGTGATCAACGAGAATTCGACGATGGAAGCGATCAATGGCCTCACCTTTGATCAATCCGTAGCCGCAAGCGCTTTCAAGGTCTCTCAGAAGGTCTTCACTCTCGCCCCGGGACGATACGCCATCGGGGTGCAGTTGCGGGATAACGAAAGCAAGAACGTGCGCCGGTTGCAGCGTGAGGTGTACGTCCCGGACTTCACGCGTGGCTCCCTTGCCTTAAGTGATATCATGCTCGTTGCCAGGGTGAACACGCAAGGGGAGAAGAAGACCATCGTGCCAAACATCTCGCCCAATGTCGGGAACCTGCCGGACGCGTTCTACATTTTCATGGAGGCCTATGACCGCCGCCAGGCGGATTCCATTCGGTTCGATGCCATCGTCATGAACGAGAAGGAGGAAGTGTTGCTTCGGGCCGACACCGTGCAATACCTGCGGCAGGGAAGAAACGAAGTTTTCATGAGGATCGAGCACGCCCCTTTGCCGATCGGCGACTACCGTCTCCTGGTGACCGCCACCCCGAATCTCACGCAGGAGCCGCCCGACGAGTCCCGGCCGTACCTGGCCGCATCGCGCAGGATGTTCATCGTCCGGTGGCGCGGCCTCCCCCCTGGCCTGAAAAACCTGGACCTTGCCATCGAACAACTCCGTTATATCGCCAAGGACAACGAGATCAGCAAGATCCAGGATGCGACGACGATGGAGGAAAAGCAGAGACTCTTCCTTGAGTTCTGGAAGAAACGGGATCCCAACCCGAACACTCCGCGCAACGAGCGGATGGAGCATTACTACGCCCGCGTTGAATATGCCAACAAACACTTCTCTCATTTTATGGAAGGATGGCGCACGGATATGGGGATGGTGTATATCACCTTTGGCCCTCCCAACAACGTGGAGCGCCACCCGTTCGACATCGATTCCAAGCCGTACGAAGTCTGGTCCTATTATGATATCAACTACTCATTTGTCTTTGTCGACCAGACCGGCTTCGGCGACTATCGCCTGACCACTCCGTACTGGGACACGCTGGGGCGGCGGGGCGATTACGAGTAGGGAGCGCTGTCCCGAGGTCGATCCCCTTCACGGTTGAATTTCACTCCCGGATTCTTTATACTCGCTTATGTATTGGTTCCGGCGAAATGTGATCTTCTGGATGCTCCTCGTCCTTTGTTTTCCCGCCGCTGCCCTGGCATTCCCCGCAGAACTCCAATCAATAAGGATCACAGGTAACTCAGCCGTCAGCGATCGGGAAATCCTTGACTGGCTCTCCGTGAAAGCCGGCCTCCCCTTCTCCGAAACGGCTCTCCGAAATGATTTGCGGGCGGTCGCCGACAACCTCCGGCGCCTCGGATATCTGGGGGCGGAGGCGATGGTGACCGAAACCGAGTTTTCGGCCGACAGTAGCTTTGTTTCGGTCACTCTCGAGGTGAAGGAAGGGCGTCGATCGGTGGTCGGCTCCATCAGCTGCAGCGGCCAGCAACAGCTGACGGAAGCGGCGATCCTCGACCAGTTCGAAGTGCGTCCCGGGGATCCTCTGGATGCAGGACTGCTTGAGCAGGACATCGAAGCCCTCCTGACGCGATATGAAAAACTGGGTTTCCCCCTTGCGCGATGCGAAGTGCAGACCCTGGAGAGCCGCGGCGGTGAGCAGGCCGATTCTCTCCTGCTGCTTCTCAAGATCGATGAAGGGCAGCGGGTGAAGATCGAGGAGATCCGGGTGGCGGGCAACCGCGAGACGAAAGCATCCGTGGTCGTGCGCGAGACGCGTCTGAATCCCGGCGAGATGTACAATCCCGAGAAGGTGAACGCGATCAGGACTCGCCTCAATCGGCTGAACATTTTCGCTTCCGTTGCCGAGCCTCAGCTCTACATGCGGGACACGACGGGAGGACTGCTCATCACGGTGCAGGAAGGGAATACCAACACATTCGACGGTGTTGTGGGATACGTCCCGGGCGAGGCTCCGTCTCAGTCGGGGTATTTCACCGGGCTGGTCTCCGTCGGGATGAGGAATCTCTTTGGATCAGGGCGGAAGCTGAACGTCCGATGGCAGCGGGAGGACAGATATTCGCAAGAGCTGGGATTCCGTTACATCGAACCATGGATCTTCGGAGCTCCGGTGAACGTGGGCGGGGGCTTTCTCCAACGTCAGCAGGACAGCAGCTATGTCCAGCGCACGATCGACGGCGCAGCCGACCTCATGCTGTCCGAAGAATTGTCCGTGGGCCTCCTGGTTCGCTCGGAGGATGTGATCCCCTCCATTGATTCATCACATGTGAGCAGCAGCCGGCAGAGTTCGACCCTGGCGCTGGGCGCAAATATCCTGTACGATACGCGAAATGACCTGTACAGCCCCACATCCGGGGCCCGTTACAGGATCGAATACAGCTACGGGAACAAGACGCTCGCTCAAGAGGCCTCGCACACCATCCAGAATTCAGGCAAATCACCCGTCCAGAAGCTCCTGGTGGACCTGGATTTCTTCATCCCGGTATTTGCACGACAGGTGGTTGCCTTTGGACTGCACGGCTACGAAGTCCGCGGGAACGATATACAGGAAAGCGACATGTTCAGGTTCGGCGGCGCTAGAACATTGCGGGGGTACCGCGAAAACCAGTTTTTGGGCTCGCGTGTCGCGTGGACGAATGCCGAGTATCGGTTCCTCCTCGGTCGGCGCTCGTTCCTTTTCGGATTTCTGGACAGCGGGTATTATTTCCGCCCGGCCGATCCGGAGCAAGGCACCCCGGCGGCAGATGGATTCAAGTATGGCTACGGCCTCGGATTGAGGACCGACACCCCGCTGGGGAACATCAGCGTGAGCTTCGCGCTCGGGCAAGGCGATTCGTTCAGTATGGGCAAGATCCATATCGGGTTAATCAATGACTTCTGAGGAAGCAGAACGGCAGAGTTGCCTGCTGCGGTTGGAGCATTCCCTGCGGATCGGTCACGTCCGGCACATTGCGGGTGTTGATGAGGCGGGACGCGGTCCTCTGGCCGGGCCGGTCGTTGCGGCTGCCGTGGTGTTCCCTTCCGGCGTCTATCTCCCTGGGGTGGACGATTCAAAGAAATTGACCCCGGCATTTCGTGAGGAACTCTATGGTCGTATCATGCAATCGGCGCTCTCCGTAGGCGTGGGAATCATCTCACACGAGGAGATCGACGAAATCAACATTCTGAACGCAACGTTCCGCGCGATGCATGCGGCGGTGACAAACCTCTCCGTGCAACCAGACCATCTGCTTATCGATGGCCACATCTTCCCGGGGGGAGGCGTGCCTTTCACCGCTGTGATCGGGGGGGACGGGCTCTGCTTCTCGATCGCGGCAGCATCGATCATCGCCAAGGTGACCCGGGACCGGATCATGTGCGGCTATGATGCGCAGTTTCCGGGCTACGGATTTGCCATCCACAAAGGATACGCGACGCAAGCGCATCGTGACGCGATCGCGCGCCTGGGCTTTTGTGCCATCCACCGCCGCTCGTTTCATCTGAAGACCTGTGCGGATACAGGACATGTGACTGAAAAGGAGGATCTATGCGACTCGCTCAGCCACAGGGGAGAGGAAGCGGCAACAAGCAAAAGGGGGACCTCGGAGAAGAGATAGCCGCGGATTTCCTTGAACGTCTCGGCTATACGATCGTTGAGAAAAAGTTCAAGTATGGGCGCATCGGGGAAATCGACATTGTCGCACGCGACGGCGATGTTCTGGTCTTCTGCGAGGTGAAGACCCGGACCAGTGACCGCTGCGGCGATCCGGAATATGCGCTGACGCGGAGAAAGCAGGAGCAGGTCCGCTACCTGTCCAAAGCATACCTTTACCGGTACGGGATCGACGAACAGGAGGTCAGGTTCGATGTGGTCGCGATCCGGTTTGATGGGCCCGGTCCGAAGATCGACTATTTCAAGGCTGCTTTCGACATCATTGCCGGTTGATCGATTTCTGTTGACCCCTGACGGTCAACAGGTCCCATGGACTCACCGAAAGAGCCCTTCCGGCTCCCGGAGAGTCCGCCGGGGCCCGAGCCTCAGACTTCACGCTCGGTCTCGACCGAACCGGCAGGGCTCGCAAGAAGAAAATTGCATGCTGTGCCAGTGCACCACCAATGAAAGGCTCCCATGAACGCTCTCCCTCTGATCATCATTACTCTCTGTGTGATGGCTATCGCGTACCGCTATTACAGCGCTTTCATCGCGGCCAAAGTGGTAGCCCTTGACGACAAGCGAATCACGCCCGCACACACCATGAAGGACGGTCAGAATTATGACCCGACCAACAAGTGGGTGCTATTCGGCCATCATTTCGCGGCCATCGCCGGCGCGGGGCCGCTGATCGGCCCGGTACTTGCCGCACAGTTCGGTTTCCTCCCGGGATTCCTCTGGCTTCTCATCGGAGTCGTGATTGCGGGTGCGGTGCATGATTTCACGACGCTCGTCGCATCGGTCCGCCGCAACGGTCGGTCGCTGGCGGAGATAGCGCGCAACGAGATCAGCCCGCTGGCAGGGACCATCGGCTCCATCGCCATTCTGATCATCCTCGTGATCGCCCTCGCGGGGCTCGGCCTCGCCGTGGTAAATGCCCTGCGGGAAAGCTCGTGGGGGACTTTCACCATCGCGATGACGATTCCCATCGCGCTGTTCGTGGGACTCTGGATGTACCGGATACGACCCGGGAAGATCGCCGAGGCGAGTGCCATCGGCGTCATTGCCGTTGTTGCCGCTGTGGTCTTCGGCCATTACATCCCCGATTCGTTCCTCGGTCCATATTTCACCCTCTCAACCGAAGGGATCGTGATCGCGATGGCCATTTACGGGTTCGTGGCCTCGGTTCTCCCCGTCTGGCTGCTGCTCGTGCCCCGCGACTACCTGAGTTCCTACATGAAGATCGGCACCATCGCGCTGCTGGTCATCGGCGTGGTCGTGGTGCACCCGGATTTGAAGATGCCGGCGATCACGGAGTTCGTCGGGGGTGGGGGGCCCATTTTTTCCGGGAAACTCTTCCCGTTCCTCTTCGTGACGATCGCGTGCGGGGCGATCTCGGGATTCCATGCTCTTGTTGCCTCCGGCACGACCCCCAAGATGCTGAACAAAGAGTCGGATGCCCGGTTCATTGGCTATGGTGCGATGTTGATGGAAGGGCTGGTAGGGGTCATCGCACTCATCGCGGCCTGCTCCCTGCATCCGGGTGATTACTACGCGATCAACCTCTCGCCGGAGAAGTTTGCGGCGCTTGGAATGCCGACCGTCAATCTGACAGAGCTTTCGCGAGAAGTCGGTGAGACTGTCGCCGGCCGCCCCGGAGGCGCGGTTTCCCTGGCTGTGGGGTTCGCCCAGATCTTCGCCGGCCTTCCGGGACTCCAGTCGTTCATGTCGATCTGGTACCATTTTGCCATCATGTTCGAGGCGCTCTTCATCCTTACCACGATCGACGCGGGGACGCGCGTTGCGCGCTTCATGGTGCAGGAATTCGGCGGGAGGGTCTGGAAGCGGTTCGCCAGGACGGACTGGTTGCCGGGGAACATCATTGCGACGACGCTCGTCGTGTTCTCGTGGGGATATTTCCTCTGGACAGGAAATATCAGCACCATCTGGCCGATGTTTGGCACCGCCAACCAATTGCTTTCCGCCGTGGCGCTTGCCGTTGCCACCAGTGCCATCATCAACTCGGGCAAGGAGCGCTATGCCTGGGTGACACTCGTCCCGATGATTTTCGTCGCGGTGACGACCCTGGTGGCGAGCTGGCTCAATATCACCGACACCTATCTGCCGCTGATGTCACGGCCGGGGACGCAGGTCCAGGGACTCGTGAACACGTTGCTGACGGTGGTCATGATGATTTGCGCGGTGGTGGTTCTCGTGGAGGCATGCCGCCGGTGGTACAGGGTACTCGTCAAAGGGGAGTACCTGGTGCACGGGCAGGTGGTGTCATCGTCAGCGAACGACTTCACGCCGCCGACGTTTGGTTGCTGCTAGAACGCTATTTTCCGTGACTGCTGACTCACTGCCTGCTGACTACGCCGACTGGCACCTGACTACTGATTTTCGTATCTTTGTCCCCGGAGATCATTGAGAATTGCCGAAGCGCACCGACCTTCAATCCATTCTGATCATAGGTTCAGGCCCGATCGTCATCGGTCAGGCCTGCGAGTTCGATTATTCCGGAACCCAGGCCTGCAAGGTGCTGCGTGAGGAAGGATACCGCGTCATCCTCATCAACAGCAATCCGGCCACCATCATGACCGACCCGGACCTGGCCGACCGGACCTACATCGAGCCTATCACCCCGTATTTCGTCGAAAGAATCATCGAGCGCGACCGACCGGACGCAATCCTTCCCACGATGGGTGGGCAGACGGCGCTGAATACTGCCGTTGCCCTGGCGGAGAGCGGGGTACTCGCAAAGTACGGCGTTGAGCTGATCGGCGCCAAGCTGGAGGCGATCAAGAAGGCGGAGGATCGGGAACTGTTCAAGGCCACCATGGACAGGGCCGGCCTGCAGACCCCACGCGGCGGCTTTGTGCGTTCGCTCGAAGAGGCCAGGAAGCTTATCGAGTTCATCGGATTCCCGATCATCATTCGTCCCTCGTTCACGCTTGGCGGCACGGGAGGCGGAATTGCGAAAGGTCCGGAGGACTTTGAAGCTGCCGTGGAGCACGGCCTTGAAGCCAGCCCGATCCATGAGGTCCTGCTCGAAGAGTCGGTCATCGGCTGGAAGGAGTATGAGCTGGAGGTGATGCGCGACCTCAACGACAACGTCGTGATCATCTGCTCCATTGAGAATTTCGACCCCATGGGAGTCCATACCGGCGATTCCATCACCGTTGCTCCTGCCCAGACCCTGACGGACAAGGAATACCAACGGATGAGGGATGACGCCATCAAGATTATCCGAGCGATCGGTGTGGAGACCGGCGGATCGAACATCCAGTTCGCCGTGGACCCGAACACGGGGCGCTCCCTTGTGATCGAAATGAATCCCCGCGTCTCGCGCTCTTCGGCCCTTGCATCCAAGGCCACGGGTTTTCCTATTGCCAAGATCGCGGCAAAGCTGGCCGTCGGCTACACCCTCGATGAGATCCCCAACGACATCACGAAACAGACCCCAGCATCCTTCGAGCCCACGATCGACTACACGGTCGTCAAAATTCCGCGGTGGGACTTCGAGAAATTCAAGGGGGTCGATGAGACCCTCGGCGTGCAGATGAAGTCGGTGGGCGAGGCAATGGCGTTCGGCCGGACGTTCAAGGAAGCGCTCCAGAAGGCTCTTCGCTCGCTTGAACAGGGGCGCTCGGGCCTCGGCGCTGACGGGAAGGATGTTGTGGATATCCTGAAGCTTGACGAGGCGGGAAAAGATGAATGGCGGAAACGGGTCCGGGATCGGCTTAGCATCTCCCGGCCCGATAATGTCTTCTATCTTCGCTACGCATTCCAGCTCGGCATGACGATCGAGGATCTGCACGGCATCACCCGCATTGATCGCTGGTTCCTCTTCAACATCAAGCAGATCGTGGACCTGGAGGCGGAACTGCGCGGGGCGGGGGGAGCGGCGGACCGGGATCTGATCCTCAAGGCGAAGCAATACGGGTTCTCGGACACGCAACTCGGGTTTGTTCTCGGAAAAGGGGAACTGGCGGTGCGGGCCATGAGGAAATCCATGGGGATCCGCCCCGTTTTCAAGACCGTAGACACTTGCGCTGCGGAGTTTGCCGCCGAAACGCCGTATCATTACTCCACCTATGAAACCGAGAATGAGTCGGTACGATCCACCCGGAAAAAAGTCATCATCCTCGGGGGTGGACCGAACAGGATCGGACAGGGCATTGAGTTCGATTATTGCTGCGTTCACGGAGTGATGGGTCTCGCAGAGGAAAAGTACGAGACCATCATGGTCAATTGCAATCCGGAGACGGTGTCGACCGACTACGACACCACGGACAAACTCTACTTTGAGCCGTTGACGTTCGAGGACGTGCTCAACATCTGCGAGCAGGAGCAGCCCGAGGGCGTGATCGTGAGCTTCGGCGGGCAGACCCCGTTGAAGCTGGCGAAGCCCCTTGAGGCCCAAGGCATCCGGATCCTCGGCACATCGCCCGAAGGCATCGACCTTGCCGAGGACAGGAAGAGATTCGGAAAGCTTCTGGATGATCTGAAGATCCCCTGTCCGCCATACGGCACTGCGTCTGACCTGCCCACGGCACTGGCAGTGGCCCAGCGTGTGGGATACCCCGTACTCGTACGCCCGTCCTATGTCCTGGGAGGGCGTGCCATGGAAATCTGCTACAACGACAAGGGGCTTTCGGAGTACATGGGGAAGGCGGTCAATGTCTCCCCGGACCATCCCGTTTTGATCGATCGATTCCTGGAAGACGCGTTTGAATTCGATGTGGACGCGGTCTGTGACGGCACGGATGTTTTTATCGGCGGGGTGATGCAGCATATTGAAGAAGCGGGCATACACTCCGGCGATAGCGCCTGTGTGCTTCCCCCGTACGCGGTGACGCCCGAACAGTTGCAGATCCTGATGCAATACACCCGTCGACTTGCTCTGGCTTTGCATGTCGTCGGTCTGGTGAACATCCAGTATGCGATGCAGGATGGGGTGATCTATGTCCTGGAGGTGAACCCCCGTGCCTCACGCACGGTCCCTTTTGTCAGCAAATCGACCGGAATTCCGCTCGCGAAGGTTGCCGCCAAATTGATGATCGGCCGCACGCTGAAAGACCTGGATATCAAAGGGTACGGGTGGGCGAAACACGTCTCGGTGAAGGAATCGGTCTTCCCGTTCTCCAAATTCCCCAGCGCCCGCCATTTTCTTGGCCCGGAGATGAGATCCACAGGGGAGGTGATGGGGATCTCCGATAGCTTCGGGGTTTCTTTTGCGAAGGCGTCAATGGCCGCGGGGAGCACATTGCCCCAGGAGGGAACGGTGTTTGTCAGTCTGAATGACAACGACAAGAACGACCGTGCGGCGAACATCGTTAAGAACTTTGTGCGGCTGGGGTTCAACGTGATTGCCACCGAGGGCACATCGAAGTTCCTGAAGGAACATGGCATCCGGAACCGGCCGGTCTTGAAGGCAAGCGAAGGGACGTTGAACATTATCGACGTGATTCGCAATGGGTGGGTGCAGCTGATCGTCAACACGCCGTTGGGCCAGGTCTCGCGCGAGGACGAGCATGCCATCGGCCAGGCTGCCTACGAGCACAAGGTAACATACATTACGACCCTTTCGGCGGCCGCGTCCGCGGCGAAGAGCATCGAGCAGGTGCGGGAGCGGCAGCTTTCCGTGATGAGCATCCAGGAGTATCATGAGCTTGCCCGCCAGGGAGGCAGGACCGAGCAACCGGAATCGCTGGAAGATTGCACCAGGGTGGTAGAGTATATCCGATCATTCCAAATGTGACAGGTCCATGAAGAACACGAGTCGACTGGCGATCCTTGGGGAGCTCTGGGCGTTCATGCGGGTACGCAAGAAGTGGTGGCTGGGGCCAATCGTGATGGTTCTGCTTCTTCTGGGGCTGCTCCTGGTCTTCACGCAGGGTTCCGCGCTGGCGCCATTCATCTACACCCTGTTCTAACAGATCAACCCCTACAAATAGCCGTTCTCCCGGTACCACCGGTACGCTGCCAGGATCGTCTCATCAAATGGCGTGACCGTGTATCCCAATTCCCGTTCGGCCTTCGCGGAACTGTACCAGTTGTAGATCCCGGCGTTGACCATCAGATCCATCGTGATCGGGGGCTCTTTGCTCAGGAATCCGAATATCGCCTCGATCAGCTTCGTGACCGTGTGCAGGACGGGGATCGGGATCCTTGCAACGGGAGTCCTGCCGCCGATAAGGTCCGCAGTCCTGGTGAAGGCCTCCCGGGTGGTCATGTTGACGCCGCCGAGAATATAGCGCTCCCCACAGCGACCCCGTTCAGCGGCACGGATCATCCCCTTCACCACGTCTCCCACATAGACAACATTCATGCCCCCGTCAATGTAGAAGAGTGTCGTCCCTTTTCTTGCGTTTGTCAACAACGAGCCGCCGTGGAAGTTTATGTCACGTTCTCCGATTATGACGGAGGGATTGACAATAACTGCGTTGAGGCCTTTCTTCACTCCTTTGAGGACTTTGAGCTCCGCCAGTCGCTTGCTGTATTTGTAGCCGGGTTCTTCGGGCCAGTTGTAGGGGGTCTCTTCGTCCGCAAGGAGTTGATGCTGAGGATGACCCAGGGCAGCAATGGAGCTGACGTGGACCAGCCGGGTCACGCCTTCCGAGAGGCACGCGGTGATCACGTTGCTTGTTCCCTCGACGTTCACGGCGAGCTGTTCTTCCCATCGGGCCTTCCAATACTTCACGATCGCGGCCGTGTGAAAAACCGTATCACAGGTATGGATGGCTTCTTTCAGGGAGGCCGGATCTCGGATGTCCCCGAGATAATGCCGTGCGTCGATACCGGCGATGGCGCGAAGGTCGGATGAACGGCGTCGGAGTATCCGGACCTCGGTGCCTTGCCTGAGCAGCGCTTCCGCGAGATTTGCCCCGACAAAACCGGTACCTCCGGTGATAAGGACCCGCTTCATCGGGAGCCTGCAGCCACGCGGTCCAGAAAGGAGAGAAGTGCCCGGTTGAAGAACTCCGTGTTCTCGAGGTTGCTCATGTGTGCAGCGCCCGGAATAATCTGGAGTTCCGAATCCTTGATCCGCTCATGCATGGCTTGGGAGGCAGCCGGTGGTGTGACTTGATCGACGGCTCCCACAAGAATCAGCACCGGGATCCGGATGAGGGGGAGCACCCCGGTGGTATCCGTGCGCGCCGCAAGGGCGAGCAGTGTGCCGGAGATGCTCAGCGGGGGGGTGCGAGCGATGATGCGGCGGATCGCCTCCACCGCCTCGGGCTTTGTCGTCAGACTGGCGGGTGCGAAAACGCTCTTCAAGAACGTGTCCGCGAACTGCTGCGACCCGCTTTTTTTCACCTCCACCATGCCCCCGAATCGGCGCAGCTTGCCTTCGGGAGTGTCCGCTTCGCTTCTTGTGTCGCACAGGACCGCGGCCCGGAATCGGTCCTGGTTCCGCTCCAGGGCACGGAGGGTAATGTATCCTCCCATCGAGAGACCCACGATGACAACACGATCGAGATGCAGGTGATCCAGAAGCGCAAACAGATCGTCAACGTGTCCCTCGATGGTGTACTGTCCATCCCCCACGTCACTCAGTCCATGCCCCTTGATGTCGTATGCGATCGCCCGGTATTTCTTCGAGACGATCTCCATCTGCTGTTTCCACATTTCATGGCTGAAGGGGAAGCCGTGGATGAAGAGAACCGGCATCCCAGCTTTGTCGCCCGCCTCTTCATAGTGCAGGTTCGAGCCGTTCACCTGGATTTTCATGGTTCGCCTTTCCATCGTCTGCAGTTTTCATGCAGAATACATAGAAATCGGTTTAGTTCCAAGGGATGGGTGAATGGTGAGACGCGTCGACACATCGACCATGAGCGCATCGAACAAGGAGTAGGTTGCTCCAACCAATGAGACGGGGTCCACTCCGCCTGGACGGTCGGGACTCGTGGCACCGATCACTTCTCCCACGATGTGGAAATGCTCCGTGAGCGGATATTCCGCGGCCAGCCTGCATTTTCTTTGGCCAGGTGACTCCCAGGGGAGCTCAGGTGATTCCCAGCAGGACGCCCCCCTGGGCCGATCTGCGCCTTGACCCTCTGGAGGTCAATGGTTATATTGAAATGCCCCATCTCTTATCCTCAAGGAGCCAAAAATGGACGAAATTCTCTCCTACATTCAGGGGAACAAAGAGCGGTATTTCGCGGAATTAAAAGAGCTCCTTGCGATTCCCAGCATCAGCACCAACCCCGAAAACGGACCGGACATGCAGCGATGCGCCCAGTGGATGGCGGACCAGATGCGCATCATTGGGCTGCAGAATGTCAAGCTTTTCCCAACGGCCGGACATCCGATCGTGTACGGGGAATGGCTTGGCGCTCCGGGACAGCCGACGGTACTCATCTATGGACATTACGATGTCCAGCCGGTGGAGCCGCTCGAACTCTGGACCTCTCCTCCTTTTGAAGCGACGGTGCGTGAGAACAGGCTTTACGCGCGCGGATCGGCAGACGACAAGGGGCAGGTGTTCATTCATTTTAAGGGGATCGAAGCATTCCTCAAGATCAAGGGGTCCCTTCCTGTAAATCTCAAGCTGCTCATCGAGGGAGAAGAGGAGATCGGGAGCACAAATTTGGGCGCGTTTGTAGAGGAGCAGAAGGATCTTCTTTCGGCAGACCTCGTCCTGATTTCCGACTCGTCAATGTTCGGCGAAAACACCCCATCGATCTGCTATGGCTTGCGCGGACTTTCGTATATGCAGGTGGACGTGGTGGGGCCGAACAAGGACCTCCATTCCGGTTCGTTCGGCGGGGCGGTCCACAACCCCATCCAGGCACTTGCGGAAATTGTCTCCCGGCTGCACGACAGGAACGGCCGCGTGACGATTCCCAGATTCTATGATGACGTGCGGCCACTCACCCGCAGAGAACGAGAGGCCTTCAAAAAGCTCCCCTGGAGCGACCGGAAATTTGCGGGGGAACTTGGAGTGAGACAGCTGTACGGGGAGAAGGGGTTCACCACACTCGAACGTCTGTGGGCGCGTCCCACGCTCGAATGCAACGGGATCTGGGGAGGCTTCACCGGTGAAGGGGCAAAAACCGTTCTTCCTTCAAAGGCATCTGCCAAAATTTCCATGCGGCTTGTCCCCGACCAGTCGTCCACGAAAGTGGCCAGGCTGTTCGAGCGTCACATCAAAAAGCTCGCGCCGAAGAGCGTTCAGACAAAGACGACTTTGCTCCATGGCGGCGAGCCGGCAATCACCCCGATCGACAGCCCCGGTGTCACGGCGGCGGTTGCGGCGCTGAGGAAGGGATTCGGGAAGACCCCTCTGTATCAGCGCGAGGGAGGTTCGATTCCCATCGTCGTGCAATTCAAAGAAATGCTCGGCATCGATACGGTGCTCCTGGGTTTCGGCCAGCCGGACGAAAATGCGCACGCCCCGAATGAGTTTTTCAATCTGGACCATTTTTTCGGAGGCATCCGGACGATCGTGCATTTCTTCAACGAGCTTCCGGGGCATATGCACGGTCCCCGCAAAAAGCGCTGAGGCCGGCCCCGTTCCTCTTCGTTCTTACTCCACTATCCTGTGCTCGTCCAGGTATCCAACCACTGTCCCATCATTCCCAGGAGGTCGCATGAACATTGTCGAAAGAGCAAAGAAGATCGTAATGACGCCGAAGACGGAATGGCCGGTGATTAGTTCTGAAACCCCGGTGATCGGAGAGATCATGCTGAACTACGTTCTTCCTCTGGCTTTGATCCCGGCTGTGGCGCAGGTCATCGGCTACGGCCTTGTCGGCGGCCCGCTCATTGCCTGGTCCATCTCGGCGGCTGTCGCAGCGGGCCTCGTCTCGTTCCTGACCGCGGTGGTTGGCGTTTTTGTCACAGCGTATGTGGTGGATTTTCTGGCGCCGAACTTCGGTTCTCAAAAAGACCTGGGACGCGCAGTGCAACTCGTGGCCTATTCGAACACTCCCGGGTGGTTGGCGGGTATCCTGAATATCATCCCTGCGTTGGGCATGCTGACGTTGCTGGCAGCACTGTACGGTCTGTATCTCGTGTACCTGGGCATGCCTCACACGATGAAGACACCCCAGGAAAAGGTCGTGCCTTATCTGCTGGTAACGATCCTCGTGGTGATTGTCGTGTACTTCATCCTTGGCCTCATCCTGAGTCCGATTCTCTTTGGCATCCTCGGGGCGAGCGCGTTCCGCGGGATGTAAGATCAAATCCCTCACCCCTGCCCCTCTCCCTTTGCCCGGGCCTGGTGAAGGGGGAGGGGCAGGGGAGGGTGAAAAATCAGAAGAGGCTCAGCCGGACATACCGCGAGGGGTTCTCCCGCAGGTCGATGATCAGGGCGTTCAGGTTGGAGGCAACACTGTCAAGGTTGTTGTACAGCCGTGGATCCCTGGAGAGCTTGCCGATGGTTCCTTCGCCCATCTCTATGCGCTGCGCAATGGCATCGAGAGAGCTGGTTGTGGACTTGAGATCTTCCGACGCTTCCTCAAGGTTTTTGGCTATGGCGCGCACAATCGTCAGGCTGGAATCCAGCTTGGCCCTCTGGGAGAGGCCGATCGTGTCGAGTCCGGTCGAGAAACGGGCGAGGTTCTCGCTCATGGTGGACAGGTTGCCGATGACGTAGTTCACCCGCCCTCCCTGGCTCCGGATGATCTGTTCGAGTTCGGACGTCGAATTGTTCACGTCAACGACGATATCCTGGAGTCCGCGCCGCGTCTTCTCATCGAACGTCTTGTTGACATTTTCCAGGATGCCGAGCACGTTGGACGAGATCGGGGCCAACGTGGAGGTGAGCTCAGTGAGGTCGGCCTGATAGGTGCCGCGCAGTGTGTCGCCGTTCTCGTAGGCCTCCGGAGAAGCTCCCGGCGTGATGGCGATGTACTTGCCCCCCATGATGCTCGCACTCTTGATTGTTGCCCGGGAGTCTTTCGCGAGAAGCACTTTGCTCTCGAGTGAAACCTGAACGGCAATCTCCGCGCCGTGCAGCAGCATCTCCTCCACTCTCCCGACCGTGTATCCTGCAACGGTGATCGGGCTCCCAGCCTTCAGGCCGTTCACGTTGTCATACAGGATCGTGAGCGTGTATTCCTTTTTCTGGAAGTCAATGCCCCGCAGGTACATGACTCCGGCGAAGAAAATGATGATCGCGATGAATACGGCGATGCCGACTTTAACTTCGTTGCTGAGTTTCATAGGTTGCTGTCGATGTATTTTCGGACTTCTTCGTTCGTGGAATTGCGGATCTCGTCCGCCGTACCGGTCATGATGATTTTTCCTTCGTTCAGGATTGCAAAGAGGCCTCCGACAACAAATGCGCTCCGGATGTCATGGGTGACCACGATCGAAGTCACGCCAAGCGTGTTGCGCAGATCATTGATAAGCAGGTTGATTCCATCCGCCGTTTCCAGGTCAAGTCCGGTGGTTGGCTCGTCGTAGAGGACGTACGGGGGTTCGTACACGAGGGCGCGGGCGAGCCCCACGCGTTTGCGCATTCCGCCGCTCAACGACGACGGCATCATCTGTTCCACTCCTTCGAGCCCCACGGTTTCGAGCGCCCGCTTCACTCGTGCGGGGATATCGGTGACCTTCTTGCGTCTGTGGTATCGCAAGGGGAGAGCCACGTTCTCTCCCACCGTCAACGAATCCAGGAGGGCCGCTCCCTGGAAGAGAAATCCGAATTTCATCCTGTGGGCCCGGAGGTTCCGGTAGCTCATTGTCCTCACCTCGTTGCCGTCGACGACGATGTTTCCCCGGTCGGGTTTGATGAGGCCGACGATCATTTTGAGCAGGACGCTTTTCCCTCCACCGCTCTTTCCGAGTACCACGACGGTCTCACGATCAGGAATGTCCAGGCTGATGCCGCAATGCACGTATTCGCCATTGAACTGTTTCCAGATATTCTGTATGTTGATCATCTCAAAGCAGCGTGGAAGCCAACATGAAGTCCAGCACGACGACCGTGAGGCAGGCAAGCACGACCGTGCTCATCGTCGCCTTGCCGACTCCCTCGGCCCCCCCTTCCACATGGTATCCCATGTAACAGGCAATGGAGGTGATGGCAAACCCAAAAAAGACCCCTTTCAGAATTCCAAACAAGGCGTCGCTCACTAGAAATGAAGTGCGCATGCCGGAAATAAACGCCTCCGCAGGGATATGCGCGACGGCGACCGCGCCCAGCAGCCCCCCGAGTATGGCGACGAAGTCGCCGATGATCACGAGGACAGGGAACATGGTGATTCCGGCCAGGATCCTGGGTGTGATGAGAAAGGAAACAGAGTCGAACGCCAGCGTTTCCAGCGCGTCTATCTGCTCCGTGACTCTC
>Ga0316605_10001097_pt1 | contig 16225 bp, 15 predicted proteins | sample OWC_soil_day20_n_FD_207666 | JGI IMG/M metagenome (GOLD analysis project Ga0316605, IMG submission 207666) | Wetland soil microbial communities from Old Woman Creek delta, Ohio, United States - OWC_soil_day20_noCT | ecosystem: Environmental > Terrestrial > Soil > Wetlands | place: USA: Ohio... | reverse complement strand
TCTTTGACCCTCTAACAAATACAACATTTCCTTGTCTCCTTCTCCTTTGGGAGAAGGTGCCCGAAGGGCGGATGAGGTTGGAGAGTGTGTCCAAAGGACGGGTGAGGTCTCTTGTACTTTTTTGCTTCGTTTTTTGGTTCAAGTTTTCAGAAAAGAAGCTTTTCTAATAAATGAAAGAAAAAATGATAATTGTTCAATTAATCTTTATCTACAACAGCTAATGTCTTATTGAACTGTAGCTTCGCATCGTGATTCTTTCCGCCTTGGAGAAAAAACGTAAAGAAAATTGTTGAAGTGAAGCGTAAAAAAATCTTCCTGTTTGACGACCGTAGGGAGGAGTTTGGAAGATTTTAGCGCAACGCAAACAATTTTTAGCTTTTTATCCATAGCGGCGGCATTTTTTGTTTACTTTTTTTTGCTGAAGAAAAAAAGTAAAAGCCTGTCCGGCTTGAGGACAAAAAAAAGAATCTGTTTTTTGTTAGAATTAATGTACTGAATCTACGTTGTTTCTTAAGAGCCCAAAAATGAAGTAGGGGTTGGGGCAAAGCCCTGATTTATTGATATTAAACATACCCAAAATACTTTAAATGAGTGATTCCTGACGATTTCCCAAGTTCAATTCCAATTTAAGAAAAAAACGTATTGAAAAATCCTTTTCAGGGTATATTCTCAGCCATATTAGAAAAAAAACATCTCCCAACTTGTGTTTTTATATCTTTCATTCTCCCCAATTTTGCAATTGACAGTAATTAGTAACCTGAAAATAATTGGCACATTAGCATATTTTCAAATTATCATATTAATAGTATGGCAGAATTCAAAATCTCACTTCTAAAGACACTCGATTATGAAGGCGAATATGTCAACGACCCTGATGATTTAGGCAAGGAAACCTATAGAGGTATTTCACGCACAAACCACGGTGATTGGAAAGGCTGGCTCGTTATTGATCAGTATAAAATCAAACCCAATTTCCCTTTCAGTTTGGCAAAAAATGCTAATTTGGAAAAGCAAGTTGAACTCTTTTATCTCTATGAATTTTGGTTACCTCTGAAAGGTGATTTAATTGCCAATCAAGTTACAGCCGATTCAATTTTTGATTTTAGTGTAAATGCCGGAATCAAAACAAGCGTTCAGATGGTACAATCGATCATAGGTACTAAAACCGATGGTATAATTGGAGAAAAAACACTCCAAAAACTCAATTCGTTGGATTTCGGTTACTTTCAACCTGCTTTTACGGTTGCTAAAATTTCTCATTACATTTCCATTGTCAAAAAGCGTCCAATCAGCAAAAAGTATCTCTATGGCTGGATTATCCGCACATTGGAATATCATTCTTAGTTTTTTTCTGCTCCCCTTTAGGGGTTGGGGGCATTATCAAATTTTCAAATCACCACATTATCAAATTAGTCTTATGGAAGTTATCACAATTGAATCCAAGGCATTCAAAGACCTTATGGAAAAGGTCAATACCATTGCCAAATTTGTAGTCAACTATCAACCCGAAGAAATCAACGAAGAAGAAGCTTGGGTGGACGGTTATGAAGTTTGTACATTCCTGAAAATAAGCGAACGTACCCTTCAGCGCCTTCGCACCAAAGGGCTCATTTCTTATTCTATCATTTCAGGCAAAACCTATTATACCATTGCCGAGGTAAAACGCATGTTGAAAGAACGTTTGGTAAAAAGCAATCAGGAAGCCCTTGATAACTTAATCGAAAGTCACAAAACCTATGTTGAGCAAAGAAGAAATACTCGCACGAACAGATAAAGGTTTGAATGTATTCAAACAGTATCTGTCGTTTCCGTTTCGTGTCGGGCGTAATTTTCTCAATCCATTGTACGAAGATAAAAAAGCTTCCTGCAATGTCTATTTCGACAGAACAAACGATCAGTACAAATTGAAAGATTACGGGGATGACAACTACAGCGGGGATTGCTTCCACTTTGTTGGAAAAATACTTGGAACTGATTGCCGTCATGCAGACAGTTTCATTGAAATCCTCCAAAAAATAAATCATGATTTAAGTCTGGGACTGGATAATGCTTCAAGCAACCAATCCCCAAAATCCATATTACCATTGTCACCTAAGTCCTCAATGTCCCCAATCTCAGAAACAGCCTCCGAACACCCCAAACCAATCAAACCGTTTTCCATTAAAGTTAAACCGTTTTCTGAACTAGAATTGACTTATTGGTTTCAATACGGAATATCACTTGAAATCCTGAAAAGATATCAGGTTACTTCGCTAAAAGAATTTACTTCTGAAAATAATGAAGGTAAGGAATATTGCCTGCATTCTTCTGACAAAGAACCAATCTTTGCTTATCAGGGAAAACGGTATCTCAAACTTTACAGGCCTTTTTCGGCTGTTCGTTTTCAGTATGCCGGCGATTTGGGCGATAAATATTGTTTTGGTCTGGAACAGCTGCCACCCAAAGGAAATATCCTTTTTATTACCGGCGGTGAAAAGGATGTATTAAGTTTGATCGCTAAAGGTTTTTCTGCCATATCTTTCAACAGTGAAACTTCGAATATTCCTCAGAATACCATTCGAAAATTGTCTTACCGATTTAAGCATGTCGTCATTTTATACGACTGCGATAAAACAGGTCTCGAAGCATCTGCCAAACACGAGCAGCTCTTATCATCTCTTGGAGTTAAGAGAATGGTACTTCCTTTAAAAGGAAGCAAAGAAGAAAAAGATATTTCCGATTATTTCAAAATCGGAAATACGAAAGAAGGTTTTCAAAAACTCTTTATACAGTTTTTGGATACCATTTATGCCGAAACCATGGCAGTGCTTAAATCATGCGAAATAGATTTCACCAAACCACCAATATCCGCCGAAATGATAATATCCATTAATAACGTCCCGCTTGGTACTCAAGGTAACTTATGCTGTATCACCGGAGGAGAGGGGACAGGCAAAAGTAACTACATCTGTGCATTAGTTGCAGGAACGTTGAATACGGAAGACGATGATATCGACACCTTAGGAACTCACATCAAAGCCAACCGGCAAACTAAGGCCGTTTTGCTTTACGATACCGAACAGTCAGAACTACAGCTTTACAAAAACACCATGAATAGCCTCAGACGGGCAAAGCAGAAGCATTTCCCCGAGAGCTTCAGGGCATATTGCCTGACGGGAATGTCCAGAAAGGAACGACTCCAAGCAATTATCCAAAGTATGGATAAATTCTTTTATGAGTTCGGTGGAATCCATTTGGTAATTATTGACGGTATTGCTGATTTAATCCATTCGGCCAACGATGAAGCCGAAAGTATCCGCATCGTTGACGAACTCTACCGACTGGCCGGAATATACCAGACCTGTATTGTCTGTGTGCTGCACTTTATCCCGAACGGGTTAAAGCTCCGTGGTCATTTAGGATCGGAGCTCCAGCGAAAATCCGCCGGTATTCTCTCCATTGAAAAGGACGACCAACCCGGAGTCTCAGTCGTAAAAGTATTGAAAGTGCGTGATGGCAGTCCGTTGGATGTTCCACTTATTCAATTTGCATGGGACAAGAAAGAAGAAATGCACGTCTATTTGGGCGAGAAAACCAAAGAAGAAAAGGAAAAGCGTAAAGAAAACGAACTTACCGCTACTGCCAAAACAATCTTCTCTCAAAAGCGCTATTACACGTATCAGGAGCTGACCGATAAGCTACAAGAATATCTGGACGTAAAAGAACGTACCGCCAAAGGCTATATCAAATTCATGCGCGAAAATGACATTATCCTCAAAGACCCCGGCAAAGCGAATTATTTTGTGATTGGGCACAACTAAAATCCATTTGCAAACCTTTACGAATTTTGTCAAGGTTTGCAAATAGAAACCAACCTTTTCACTTTGTCTTATATGTCCCCATAGTCGCAGTTTTTTAATCATAAATACCGTTGCATTTTATACTGCAAAACCGCAACAAAACCAGTGTTTATATTATATATAAAATGTACGGTGTAAATGCTATTTAATTTTAATATATGTTGCTATAATATCTGATTTTCGCAATTCGCGAATCACGAATATGGTTGGTAGGAGTGAAGTTTACATTTGCAGTATGTATTGTTTTGTAATATAAATTGAAAATGAAAGCTAATCAAAAAATGGGTTTACTAAAATGACTCTATGCTACAGAGTAGCTAAATATGACTAACCCAGTAAACGAAGTGTAACTGGGGGATGGCAGAACCCTCTCACACCAACCCCGGACGGGGTTGAACTTGACCTGATAGAGTAATTTATTGCGGTATATACCGATTTTCGGTATATACCGCAATAAATTACTTTTATCCCGAAGGGATTGAATAATCATAGCATTTAATATTTTGGTTGCAATAATATCCGAAAATCGACACTTATCGCAGCCATTATATTATTTTTGTCAGATATTTTAAATTAGAACTAAATCGTAATATGAACAGCCGGATTTATGCCATAGGAGATATTCATGGTTGCTTCAATTCAATGAAAGAATTGATAGAGAATAAAATTCAGCTCAGAAAAGAAGACAAACTGATTTTTCTGGGTGATTATATTGACCGTGGCCCCGATAGCAAGAAAGTATTGGACTATATCATTGAACTACAAGACACCGATTACGATATTGTAACACTGTGTGGTAATCATGAATCAATGTTATTAAATGCTTACACCAACAAAGCTGAAATATATAAATGTTTGTTGAATGGTGGTTCTGAAACATTAAAAAGCCTCAATATAGATTCTCTGGAGAAACTCGCTCCCAAATACATCCATTTCTTCAATAACTTGAAACCATACTATGAGTTGGATAATTTTCTCTTTGTTCACGCTGGTTTTAACGATAATATTGAAAATCCATTCTCAGACAACTATACCATGTTATGGCGAAGTAAGAAACAATACTATAATCCTTTATTAATTGATAAAACGATTATTCACGGACACTCTCCCGTTTCTATTGCTGTTACTCAAAATCAAGTTCTTAATAATAGTAACGTTATCAATTTGGATGGTGGTTGTGTTTATACTAAAGCTCTTTATGGAAAACTAATTGCTCTGGAAATTAAAACTAGAACTATTTTAGTTGTTGAATAAAATAATTGTCTTATATTTGCAATTCGCGAATCGCGAATTAAACATTGTTCATATGAAGAAACACAATGGAATGCGACCACAAGACATAGTGGTATTGATAAAGATAATATCACTCCAGCAGCCCGATTGGAAAAATATAGATATTGCTAATGCTATTCTTATTAGCCCTTCCGAAGTATCTGAAGCATTAAATAGATGTAAAATTGCAGGGCTTATTGATTCAAAAAAAAGAAAAGTAAACATCAACTCCTTTATCGAATTCTTGATTTATGGATTAAAATATGTTTTCCCGGTTCAACCGGGTTCTACTGTAAAAGGTATTCCTACTGCACATTCGGCTTCTCCAATAAAAGAACATATTTCCTCGGGCAACGACATTTATGTATGGCCATATGCAAAAGGAACACAACGGGGTCAGGCAATAGAACCACTTTATAAGAGTTTACCAAAAGCAGTCGAGAATGATAATTTATTCTATGAACTATTGGTAATTATTGACACCATTCGGGTAGGCCGTGTGCGTGAAATAGAAATTGCAGTAGAAGAACTTAAAAAAAGACTAAAAAATGCCTGGGAGTAATATTACGATGCTACAAACTGTAGCTTTAGGGCTAGGAGAACTAAAAAGTGATATGGTATTTGTTGGTGGTTCTGTTGCGGAACTCTATGTCGATAATCCGGCAGCTTCAGATATCCGACCAACATTAGATGTTGATTGTGTGATTGAATTAAGCTCAAGAACAGAACATGCTAGACTGGAAGAAGCATTAAGAGCTAAGAAATTTGCGAATGACACAACACAGGGTGCACCAATATGTAGATGGGTTTATCAGGATATTTTAGTAGATGTTATGCCTACAGATCCGGATGTACTAGGGTTTACAAATATCTGGTACGAAGGGGGAGTAACTAACAAAATACAAAAAAACTTACCTGATGGGCAGGAAATCTTTGTGTTTCCGGTAGAATACTATGTTGCAGCAAAGTTTGAAGCTCACAAAAGCCGAGGGGGCAATGATCTTCGACAAAGTCACGATTTCGAGGATATTATCTATATTTTCGATAATTGCCCGGACATTCTGACAAATATTCAAAATGCTAACGAAGATGTAAAAACCTATTTAAAACAGGAGTGCCAAAACTTATTGGTCAATAATAACTTGACCGAAGGAATTGAAACAGCATTACCCTATGGAGCTGATGAAGAAAATACAGATATCATTCTGGAGTTAATAGAAAGTATAGCTGGAATAGAATAATGGAGAATAAAGAAACGACATATAATTTACCTGATAATTGGATTTGGACTACACTGGGCGAAATAGGGATAGTCACTAGTGGTGGTACTCCATCATCTCGACAACCTGATTTCTGGGGTGGTGATATTGCTTGGATAACCCCAGCTGATTTATCAAACTATAAAAACAAATACATTGAACAAGGACAACGGAGTATTACTAAAGTTGGATTAGATAATTCATCTGCAAAACTTCTGCCTAAAGGAACTGTATTGTTTTCTTCACGAGCACCAATTGGATATACAGTAATAGCCAAAAACGAAATTGCCACAAACCAAGGATTTAAAAATCTAATTCTTACAAAATCAGGATGTTCTGATTATATCTATTATTATCTGCAAGCTTCCAAACAATTAGCTGAAAGTTATGCAAGTGGAACAACCTTTTTGGAATTATCAGCAACAAAGTTCAGTCAAATCCCATTTCCTCTCCCACCACTTGAAGAACAATACCGTATTGTAGCTAAAATAGAAGAATTATTTAGTGAATTAGACAAAGCACAAGAAAACCTTCTAAATGCTAAGAAACAACTCGAAATTTATAAAAGGGTCATTTTAAAAGATGCATTTAATAATTCGAAGAATTGGAAAAACTACAAATTATCTGAATTATATTATTTTATTGGAGGTGGGACGCCGAGTAAAAAAAAACTGAGTTGTGGAATGGTAAAATCAATTGGGCTTCGGTCAAAGATATTAAGAACATGTTCTTGACAGATACGATTGACACTATAACTGAAGATGGTGTGAATAATAGTTCTGTAAATATTGCAAATATCAATGATGTAATAATTGTTACTCGAATTTCACCAGGTAAGGTTACTATTGCCAAAAAAGAAATAGCAATAAATCAAGACCTTAAAATAGTTAGACCTATCATAAAAGAAATTGACCACAGATTCACTTATTACCTTTTTCAAAATTTAGAAAATATAATTATCAATATTTCAAAAGGGACTACTGTGAAGGGAATAAGAATTACTGAATTAAATGATATTGCAATTAAGCTTCCACTATTAGATGTGCAAAAAGAGATTGTTGTTGATATAGACCAAAAGAATTCATTAATTGATAATCTTGTGAAGTCTATAGAAGAAAATCTAAAACGAGTAGAAATTTTCCGACAAACTATTTTTAGAAAAGCATTTTCTGGCGAATTAGTTCCTCAAATCCAAAACGATAAACACGCGAGTGAACTTTTAAGAAAAATATATGAAGAGAAGAGAGCTTATCAAATTCGACAAAAAGAAATAGTAAAAGGTCTCCCTAAAAAATTAATATTTATGGAATCAAATAAAACCGTAAGAGAAATATTGGAAGATGCCAATGAACCCATTGACGTAAAAGAAATTTGGCAAAAATCGAAACATAAAGACGATATTGAAAAATTTTATGAAGAGTTAAAACGATTATCTGCAAACATTGTAGAAATCCGCGAAGGTAAAATTTCAAAATTATCATTAAAGAAATGAGAATAGATAAAGTATATATTGAAGATTTCAAGAACCTAAAACAATTTTCAATTGATTTAGATGAAAATGAAATGAAAACAGTATTGTTAGGTCAAAATGCTGTTGGGAAGTCAAATTTTATGGAAGCCCTAATTCTCATTTTTAAGTTTTTAGACTTGAGTAATGATACTAAGCGAGAGCCTACGCCATTTGAATATTATATCAAGTATCAAAAAGGAGAATACTATATAGAAATCAGTTATAAAAAAGGTGCATATACAATACTTGTAAATAACGAAAAGATAAAAAGCTTGAAATCTTTTTTTTCAAAAGAAGGCAAAGAATTGTACCAACCCAAATATGTTTTCACATACTATTCTGGTTTAAGCAATAAACTAAAAGAACATTTTTGGAAACACCAAAACAATTTTTATAAAAAAATCACGAGCGATGATTTTACTGAAAATGAAGAAGAACTTGATTCATTAAGGAAACTTTTCTATGTGCAAATAGTTCATTCATATTTTGTTTTGCTTGCATATTTTACTCACGAAGAAGAGGAAAGCAATATATTTTTAAGAGAGGTTTTAAATATTGTGGATATTGAATCAATTCTATTTGTCTTAAAAATGCCTGATTGGGCACAAAGCAGAATTAAAGAAAATCCGAATGATATATTTTGGACTGCAAAAGGCTTGGTTAGACCTTTTTTAGATAAATTATGGAACTTATCAATAGCCCCAATATATCAAACAGTTAAAGTGCAGACTGATTTCGATGATTTTGACACACAGGATCAATTATACCTATATTTAAAAGGCAAAGAAGAATTAAAAGAACTCGCAAGTATTTATACCAGTAATACAGCCTTATTTAAAGCATTAGAAAGCACTTATATCTCAAAGTTAATTTCGGAAGTAAAGATTAAAGTTAAAAAGGAAATTGATGGAGAAGTCACCTTTAAAGAATTGAGTGAAGGTGAGCAACAACTGTTAACTGTTTTGGGATTACTTAAATTCACAAAGGATGAAGATTCTTTAATATTATTGGACGAACCAGACACTCATTTAAATCCAATATGGAAATGGCAATACTTGGAATTTCTGGATAATGTTGTCAAAAGGCCTGAGACAACTCAAATAATAATTAATACACATGACCCATTGGTAATTGGTAGTTTGAAAAAAGAAGAAGTTCGAATATTTAGAAGAGATACTGTTTCAGGTAAAACAATAGTTGAATCCCCATTAATAAGCCCAAGAGAAATGAGTATTCAGAAAGTTCTCACAAGCGATTTGTTTGGATTACCTTCAATTATGAACAAAGAATTTGAAGATAAATTGAATGAAAAAAGATATTTACAAGCAAAAATGATTGCCAATGAAATATCAGAAGACGAAATTGAAAAATATGAGAAACTAAAATCATATTTAGATGAAATTGGATTTTATGAAACCACTTCTGATAGTCGTTATAACCTGTTCTTGAAATTGACAAATCAGAAAAAAGAATTTGCATATCGTTCCTTTACAAATATAGAAAGGGAGGAATTAGATAAAATTGCAAAAGAGGTGTTATCTGAAATAAACGGTGAGGAGCAAGTAATATGAGATATATAGACATCGAATTAATAAGAAATAAAGCAAAAAAAATAAAATGGAGTGAGGTGAATAAGAAGCATCTAGAAGATATTTTATTTACAGATGAAAAAACTGGAGAAAAGTATCTGTCTTGGGAAGATATTGAAGCAAAACATCTATCTATAATTAAAGAATTAGATTTCGAAGAAAGGAAAAAATATATTTCAAGTCATTCAGATTGGAATATCTTACAAAAAATTATGATTGAAGAGTTTGGCTATAAGTGCTGGTATTCGGAAGCCCCTATAGGAAATGGCGAATTAGAAATAGACCATTATAGACCAAAAAATAGAGCTAGGCAGGATGATGAGAAGGGAATTGTAAATAAACCAAATGGTTATTGGTGGTTGGCATACAATCTTGATAACTATCGGTTATCAGGTACACTTGCAAATATCCGTAGAAGAGATAGACTTAAAGATAATTCAGAGGTTGGTGGTAAGGGAGACTTGTTTCCGTTAGATTTAAATGAAGGGGTAATTGCAGCTGATGAGTGCTCTATTTTCAATGAAAGACCTTTGCTGCTTGATCCAATAGTGGCAAGTGATGTTGGATTATTGTCATTTGATGAAGATGGTAGTGTTTTCCCAAATCCAGTAATAGACGATGAGATTGATAATAGAAGAGCTGAGATATCAATTAAATTATATCATTTAGATCTTGATCAATTAGAATCCCAACGTCAGCAAGTTTGGCAAGAATGTAGTCGCGTGATAGAAAAAGCTTACTTATTTTATAGTAACTCTAATTCTCGTGAAGCAAGAAAACTTGCATTTTGTAATTGCGTGGAAACAATTTCGAAGAAAACAAATCTTAAAGCTGAATTTTCGTCTGTTGCAAAAGTGTGCCTAAATTTATATAAAAAAAGAAAAGGATATAGTGAGGTTTTAGATCTTTTAAATTTATAGTCATGTCAACAAATACATTAGTAGCAAAAATATGGTCGTTTTGCGATACATTACGTGACGACGGAGTAACTTATGGGGATTATATCGAACAAATAACTTATCTGTTATTTTTAAAAATGGCTGATGAGTATGAGAAGAATCCGAGTTTATCAAACTATAATATCCCTCAGGATTATAAATGGGGAACATTTTTAGAACCAAATATCAACACTAAAGAATTGCCTTTTCATTACCATGGGGCATTAACAGCCTTAGCTGAATCGGGTGGAGGAATGCTTTCAAAGATATATGAAAAGGCTCAAAATAAAATATCGGATCCAAGTAAACTTAGAAAACTAATTGATTTAATCAACAGCGAAACATGGATAACTGATACCACTGATATAAAAGGAGATATTTATGAAGCCTTACTACAGAAAAATGCAGAAAGCAGTGGAGCTGGTCAATATTTTACGCCCCGAGCTGTCATAGAGGCTATTGTGGCATGTATAAATCCTAAACCTAACGAAACTGTTGCTGATCCGTCATGTGGTACAGGAGGATTTTTTCTTGGTGCACTAAATCATATTAAAAGTAATTATAGTCTAAATAGATCTGAACAAGAATTCCTGAAGTTTCACACCTTCAAGGGTTGGGAGATTGTTCCCGAGACTGCTCGACTCTGCTTAATGAATCTTTTTTTACATGGCATTGGTGATTTAAGAAGTACTCCCGAAATTAAAGTAACAGATAGTTTAAAAGACTGTTTTGAACAGGTGGATATTGTATTGGCAAATCCTCCTTTCGGCAAAAGTAGTAGTGACATACCTACAATTGACGAGAAGCAAGATAAAAAAGATGGTTACTTTCTTCGAAAAGATTTTTGGGTCACAACAAGTAATAAACAATTGGCATTTCTACAGCATATTGTAACTATGCTCAAGGATGGAGGGCGTGCAGCTGTTGTTTTGCCAGACAATGTATTATTTGAAGGCGGAGCAGGTGAAGTAATCCGTAAAAAATTATTAGAAGAATGTAATTTGCATACGATCCTTAGACTTCCAACAGGTATCTTTTATGCTCAGGGGGTAAAATCGAATGTTTTATTTTTTGATAAGACAAAGATTAATCCAACAAAAGAAATTTGGTTTTATGATTATAGAACTAACATACATCATACATTAAAGACAAAACAATTAAAAATTGGAAATTTATCAGAGTTCATAGATTTATATGGTATTAATTTAGCTAATAGAAAAGAAAACTGGGATGGCGAAAATGGTTGTTGGCGTAAATATAAGATAGAAGAAATTCTTGCCCGAGATAAAACGAATTTAGATATTTTCTGGTTAAAAGATGATTCTTTAATCGATTTAGACAATTTGCCTGATGCCGAAACACTTATAGATACAATTATTGAAAATATTGAAAGTGCTTTAGTTAGTTTCAAAACAATAAAAGAAAGTTTGGAATAAAATTTAATTTCAATATTATGGAAAGATCACAATTTACATGGATTGAAACTTATCGTGAGATTACTTCCTGGTTGTTATCTCAAAAAAATAACCAGAAATACCTGATAAACACTTTAAAGTCCATCGGGATAGAAGGATTTAGAGATTTTAGAGAAACATCAAACAAATCAAATGAAGAGTTTGAACTGGATGAAATTGATCCTTTTTCATTCTTTTGCTATCTTAATAAATACAAACTTGATTCAAAGAGAGTTGAGTTACTTCAAACGCTTCATAAGAAACTTGATCTAAAATGTATTTCTCCAACTGATGTTTCAGGCTTGCCTACTTCAAATCCATTAAAAGTTAGACTTTTCCCTTTTAAATATTTGAGGACAAACAATGAAATTGATAATTTGTGGAAATTATTTGAACAGGCAGTCAAACAAAATATTGACAACCTACTCTTTCAAACAGTTCTCAAAATTAAAGGTGTCGGCAAGGGAAAATTAAGTATCTCTTTATTTTATGTCAACCCAGAAAAATACTTATCTTTAGATTCAAGATCAATTAGTTATCTCCAAAACTTAAAAATCAAGCCATTTGATTACAATACTATAGGAGAATATTTAGCTATATGCAATCGGGTTATAATTACTTGTAACCAAATGCCCTATCAAATTTCTTTAGATGCGTGGAATTCTAAAAGTGATAAAATTCACTCCTTCAACGAAGAAATGACTTCTAAAATAGGTAGTGTAAGAACGCTTATTGATATTTTGGATAAACAAGATAATGATTTTGAAGAGAATGTGTCTGTATTTTATAGAGGTCATTCAAATGGTTCTTTTAAACTGGAACCATCTATTTATAGAAATCATGATTTGATTAAAAATGAAGATAAGCTCTTTAAAGAAATGATTGCTCGAAGCCCAAATGATTTTAAAGAATGTAATACGACATTTGAGAAGCTCGTTAAGATGCAACATTATTCTTTACCAACTCGATTATTAGATATTACATCAAATCCACTGGTTGCTCTATTTTTTGCATGTAGTGATGAAAAGCAACAAAGTGAAGATGGCCGTTTATTTAGATTCGAGATTAAAGACGATGATATCAAATATTATGATGGAGATACAATTAGTGTGGTCGCTAATATTTCGAGAAGACCTCATAAATTTACAATAAAAGAAATTAAAAGTCTAAAAAATTCGACATTTAACAATAAAGAGGAAATACAATATTTACTTCATGAAATTCGTTCGGAAAAGCCTCATTTTTCACCCGTAATTGACTCGAAACACTTGGAAATGGTATTTTGTGTTAGACCTAAATTAGATAATCCAAGAATAATTCGACAAGAAGGAGCTTTTTTTATTTTTGGTATTGATGATGATAAATCAAAGTGTGCGAAATTTGAATTTCAGTATAAATCTTTTATTATAAATAAGTCTGAAAAAGCCAAAATTCTCAAACAACTTGATATTTTAGGAATAAATGAATCTACTCTATTTCCTGAAATTGAACATGTTGCAAAGCATTTAAAAGACAAGTATTTTTAATCTAAGAGAAAACGGTCAGGCTTCACCTGGTACTTCATTACGGGCAGCTCTAGCGTGACAATCCCCGGCAGGCAAAATCCTCACCCTTCGTACCTCTGGGTTTGCACAGTCTTTTTGCCTGCCTCCGCACAATCAACCCTGCTGTTGTTTTTTTCTGTCACACTTTTTGCAATCCACCTTAAATTCACAGTGTTGTTTTTTCAAAACCACTGTTTCAATCCACTCACAGGAGCAAAAAAGAAATCAGGCACTCCAACTGCCACCATCGTGTCTGAAATGCGCCAGAAAATAAACAACTCAAAGCTATTATACATAACATGTAGTTAATAGTCTTTTTCAGCTTTCAGCTGGGGATAAACCCAATAAAAAAGCCTATAACCCCATTATGTATAATAGCCACACAAAATCAACGCTTTTGCCCCGCTCCGCTGCCCGAAGAACCTCAGATTTCCCCACCACCCATCAGTTGTGCAGAAAATAAAAAACATATCGCGTTTAATTATCCATGTGCTTGCAGTATATGATTTCCATTTTCGCTCCATTCCGTTCCAGGAGCTGCGTTCGTTCCCCACGCTGACCCCTGATACTTCATTACACTTTCATTCCAATCATACACTTCAGCACCCCGCGGCTTCTGGAAATACTCATTTCCATTTCGCAAGCTACATTCATTCCGTTTTCCCCAAGCCCTTTTTCCACGCATTTCCAATGGTATGTTTTTCATTTCTGCGGAGAGTTTGCCCCGAAAACAATATCCTCAATTTTCCCCACCGCCCATTAGTTGTGCAGTAAAATAAAAACATTCCGGGTTGATTTGTCCATGTGCTTGCGGTCAGTGCATTCATTCCAGCCCATTACATTCCAGGAACTACGTTCGTTCCTCCCTCCGAACCCTTACATTTCATTTCGCTTTCATTTCCTGCATTCACCTCAGCACCCCAAAGCTTCGGTAGTCTCCTTCCTTTCCATTCCGCAAGCTCCATTCATACAGTCAGTCACTACCCAAGCTCTTTTCCCATCCATTTCCAGCGGTATGTTTTCATTTTCTGCGTCGAGTAAGCCCCAATGAAAAGAATCCTTTTGGTTTTGATAAGGAATGGTTTCTTTTTCCAAAAGGATTCAAAAAGACAAATACAACAAGGACTTTTTGAGTATAATATTTACCGACAAAAAAATAAAAAATCTAGCAAAGATAAGGCGGCCAACACAATCCAACACTTTGGGCAGTAAAGGTCGGTGCCCTTCGGGTTTTGAGAAAAAATCTCCACTCTTCGTTTCACTTCTGGTAGTATTTTTCCCAAAAACCTTGACAGCCCAATCCGTCCGCCAAGGAAGATGGCTATATTTTTCTTTTTTTTCTTCATGTTTTTTTCTTTCTCTTTTCTGGGGGTAAAAATTATTTACGGGCGCAGCAGCTGCTTTTAGTTTTTACCATTTAATCCTCTGGTTTATGAGCACTTTCAACATCAAATCACACCGTTCGTGCGTTGTCTATTCAATGCCTCATTTCTTCATTTTAAACAAAGGAAATAACAGCGGCAAACCGCTTTTAGCTCCCTGTCCTAATTGCTTCGTTATTCAATGCAAAACTGATTCTGAAAAGGAGCAGCTTTATTGGTTATCTTATAGCTTGTGGCAGTCTCGGGCTTTCTATCCCTTTTTGCGTGGGTCGGTCATTCCGTTTGTAGTGTTGCGGGATGTAAAGTCCTGCCTTTTGGATGGTTTAAATAAAGCCAATGAAAAGCCAGCTCAGTTTGAAAAAGCCGTTGAAGCTCTCCGCAGTTTGCAAGCTCTGGAGAAAAATTATAAGCTAAACTTGCTTTTAATCTCCAATGCCAAGCGGATGCTTTTTTACAAATACCTTAATTGAGTGGGGTTGGGGGTGGTTGCCGTTGGTGACCAACTCCATTTTCGCTTTAGTTAGCTTGGCGGAAAAACGAGAATAACTTTTTTCGGGCTCGGTGGGACGGCCCCAAAAGTTATTGCCCGTTTTCCGAGTGATGGGTGCAAATAATGGGACTATACAGGTTACAATATGTGTATCCATTAAATAAAATTCAGAGAGCTATAGAACAAAAAAGCCTCCCGATCGTGGGAGGCTTCACTACTACAAAAGGTTACCGCACCGGAAATAGTAGTTTTTAGCGGTTTTTCCGCCTGAAATAGTTTTTCAAAACCATTGAAACAATAAAACTCACAACAGCGCCTACGACGGCTAGAATAATAGTCCTGACCAGGTCTTCTATAAACACGTTGCTAAACACTGATAGCAACATACCGCCGCAAGTACCGGCATACACTTGGCTGTCGCTGTTTGTTTCAAGGAGTTTCATTTTCTGTTGTTTTTGAATTAGTTGTGTCAACTGCTGTTTGACTAACAGCTGTAACCACTCCACCTGCTAAAGCTACATATCCGGCTGCGGCTACCAGTCCGGCAGGAAGTGCAATTGGTGAAGCCAAAATGGCTCCGCCAATCGCTGCCAATGCCAAACCAATGGTCCGCAAGGTTTTGAAAAACGAAGGAGTAGGAGCTTTTACCCGCTCAACGACGGTCATTTCATTTGGATTAGTTGCTGTAGAATTATTTTGCTCTGTTGCCATAAATCTTGAATTAAAATTTTAGTATAACATGAAAAAAAGAATCTGAAAGTTACTTTTTCTAGTTCCCCTCTCCGAACTCAATTTTCCTTTTTCCTTCTCCAAAAGCCTCAATTCCTTTTGTCCTCTCCTATATTTGTGCCATATGACATTGAATAGGATTAAATCAAAAACGTTCTTTGAAATTTTGTTATAATAGATGATATTTAGAACTTTGCAGTAGCCGCATGAAGTGAAGGC
>Ga0316605_10001095_pt1 | contig 16232 bp, 13 predicted proteins | sample OWC_soil_day20_n_FD_207666 | JGI IMG/M metagenome (GOLD analysis project Ga0316605, IMG submission 207666) | Wetland soil microbial communities from Old Woman Creek delta, Ohio, United States - OWC_soil_day20_noCT | ecosystem: Environmental > Terrestrial > Soil > Wetlands | place: USA: Ohio... | reverse complement strand
AGAAATTCGGCATCCAGATCACGTCGACACCTTCTGCTGCCGTGATGCGTTGTCCGAGCTGTTGATAGCTGTACGCGGCCGCCGTGTCGGCTTCTGTGGCGAAGGCCGCGTCGTCGAGAATGATTCCGCGGAAGACAATGAATGCAAGCAGGAACAATGCAGCGACACAGACGAGGTCCTGCTGAAGTGGAGTAAGGCGTGCAAAAAATGCGGGTGTTGCGCTCGCCCGCTGCGGCACTGCGCGTTTGCGCTGCTTGGTCATGGTATGATTCCGTCCTTACGCAATGGTACGAGGCCTGATGCTAGTTCGTTGTGAGTTCCCGTGGTAGTGCACCACGAGATGTGGTATACCCGCTGTTTGCTCCAGCCGTTCCACCCGCCGGTGTTGCGGAAGCGGAGGGCAGCCTCCCGGAGGTGCGGCATCGGCGTTCTCCGGGGATGTGAGAAACAAGGGCCGATCCCCGACGATCCGGTATTCATGCATAGGGCCGGAGGCTATAGCGAACATTGTACCACGCGTGCCTCACCTCCTGCAGGCGCTCGGCACGGTGTGGGCTCGGCGAGAAAAGATACACAATCCCCCGGTAAATTCCCTTCACCATATAGTGCCACGCATACAGAAGTCGGGTGGCACCTGAATAGATCTTCCCGTGATACTTGATCAGGAACTTGTCATAGCTCTGATACAGGATCCGGATCCGGCCCGCACCGAGCTGTCCGTAGGACTTTCCCTCATGATGAAGAATCTGCGCAGCAGGTACGATGAAGACCTGTGCGTGCGCAACCTCCCGGGTACGCCGGCAGAGGTCCACCTCTTCGCAGTATGCCTTGAACCGATCGTCAAATAATCCGTGTGCACTGATGAGCGATGTCCGTATCATCAGAGCGGCTCCGCTCACGTAGTGAACAGGGAACGGTTCTCTCTGTCTGGGGTGGACCGGTTTGGCACGCGCGGGAAAACCCGCGTTGGGAAACAGATCGTTCAGGAACAGGGCATCAACGAATCCCTGGTGGAACGAGGGTGGCCAGCCGTACGAAATCTGCGGCGACCCGTCGGCCCCGGTCAGCATGGGACCGCAGATCCCAACGTCCGTGTACCGATCCAGATACGCGGCGAGGATGCTCACGGCATCATTGAGCAGGACAGTATCGGAATTGAGGAGGAGAGTGTACGCACCTCTGGCCGACTGTACACCAAGGTTGTTTGCGCCGACGAAGCCCAGGTTCCGGGGGTTCTGGATCAGCCTGACCTGGGGGAAGAGCGCGCGAACCATGTCGGTGCTGTCGTCAGTCGATGCATCATCCACGACAATAACATCGAACGATACCGTGCGGGTCTTCTCATAGACAGAGGACAGGCAGTTCTGGAGGTAGGCCTTGCCGTTCCAGTTGGTCACGAGTATCGTTACACGTGGTGGCATTGCATCATGCTCTGGTTGCCACAATGGCGAATGCCCCTCCGCTATGTGTTATCATCAATTCCGCTTCTGCTGCAGCCCGGGCAACGGGGATACCCACGATTTTCCGAACAGCTCTGTGGAGCAGAGTCTCTCCTGGAGGCGAGAGTTTCATGGCGCTTCCGAGTATACCTGCAGAATCATGGTCCCGCCACCGGTAGTGAATCTCCTGTACGGAGAATCCGGCACGCTCCACCGTCGCCTGCAATGTTGAGGGAGAAAAGTGAAAGAGGTGGCGGGGAAGATCCAGATGATACCATCGGCTCCGGAACAGTCGAGCCTGGAAACTCGCGAAGTTCGGGACTGCAATGACAAGAATGCCTTGCGGCCGCAGAATGCGGTGAACCTTTTTCAGGACATCATAGGGGTGCAGGAGATGTTCAAAGACGTGCCAGAATGTGACGACATCAAACCCCGCATCCGGGAGATCCGTTGTGAGGAAATCACCATGCACAAGCGGCACATCTGAATGCTGAAGGCCGGTTGCGACCGCCTGGCCGGAGATCTCGATTCCCATAGCCTGATACCCTGCGTCACGCGCTTCCTGCACGAACAGGCCAATTCCTGCCCCCACGTCCAGCAATGCGCCCGTATTCCTATGCTTGCGAACGAGCAAGACTTTGTCCTGCTGGAACCGATGCTGCGAGATGCGATCAACAGTTGCCGGAAAGTACTGCACAGGATACAATGACGCGAGATCGCTTTCAGCAGGCCGGGGTACTGTCTGCACAATTCCGCATGCCGTGCAGCGGGCGACGGAGAAAGAGTCCGCGGTTGTGCGCTGGTTGCGATCGTGGGCCGCAAACAGCCCCACGAGAGCGGACGAGCCGCACGCGCCACACTCCTGGTGTTGGGAAGAATGATGCACGGTGTTACAGCTCTTTAAAAGTGGCTTTCACTGTGTTTGAAATTGTGCGCAAGCCGTAGCGCCTGAGCACATGCAACAGAGAACCCAGCGCCGCATGCAGATGACCCCGCTTGAGCATCGCGAAGAAGAATGTTTCGAAATAAAACCGATGGTCGACACTGATCTGCTCATGAAACGTTGCCCGTGCATCATTGAACGTGCCAGTCAGGATTTCTGAAATACACGCGGCAAGCCGGGCAGGTGCGCAGTCCGTCATTTCGATGATATGGTCGTGGGGAAGTCCAAAGTATTCTGCATCGTGAACCATAGAGGCGTAGATGGATGTCTTCTTGCGCAACAACTGGATAGTGGGAAGCTGTTTTGCCCAATCGGATGTGGTGATCCAGGTGATCCCGCTCGAGCAACCGATGAAGAGCGTGGCGTAGTGCGTCAGCTCAGCATTCTCGCGGAAGCGCAGCGTGCTGCCATCGATGATGCGTGGATCCGGCGACGTCACGCGGTCTGCGGACGAAATCACAAAACAACAGTCATGCTGATCGAGAAGCAACCGGGCAGTTTCCAGCGCGAAATCTTGTGTGACGAACGTTTGTCCACTGAGCCCGGCGCATTCAAACAGTATCACGTTCCGGTAGCGGGAGAGAGCGTGCTGCTCGGCGAACTGGCGGACGTGCTCGACATCCTCCGGCGGCAGCCGGAGGACAGGCGTGACGGGCACGGTAATGCGTCCGGGATACCCGTTGTAGATTGACGCGCGTACCGTCCCGTCGAAATTCCGGTAGTTATCCGGGGGGATCTGCGTGAAAACAATCCTGTCGAAATCGCCCCGACGCAGCCGATCCTTCGCGGCCGCCGTGAACGATCTCCATCCTTCGCCCAGGGCATGAGCCCGGGAGAACGGAAGCTCCCAGATCTCATCGACGTAGGGATTCCCCTCGATGATTTCCCTGCATGGTGATGCGATAGCCCATGTGAGATGGCAACCCGGAACGTCCTGCTTCAGCTGCCGTGCAATGACCGTGGCATAGAGACAATCTCCGAATGCAACAAGATGGCCGAGAAGGATGCGTTGAGGACGGGCGCTCATGACTGCATCATCAACATGGCAAGGTCACGGAATCCGACGCGGGGCTGCCAGCCGAGGCTGCGGATTACAGCCGGCTGTGAGCAAAGCATCGGATATTCTGGGACGAATCCCTGTTTCTCATGGACATGTCGCTTCCACTCGAGTCCGGCCAGAGCAAAGCAGGTTTCCACCCACTCCTGAATGGTATGGGTTTCACCGCTGCCGATCACTGCTTCAAACACATTTTCCTGCCCCAGGAGGGTCAGCATCGCCTGCACCACATCCCCCGCAAATGTCCATTCCTTTGCGACGGACAGGTCGCCGATCTCAAGGACTTCGGTTGATCCATCGCGGATTCGCCGTGCCGCTGCCACAACACGCTGGCTGACGTGTCCGGCAGGACGCCGCGGACTTTCATGGTGGAACAGGTACGCGACGTAGGCCCTGACCCCCAGCGACCGGTAGTACCGGGCTGCGTACGCGGAGTGAATGCGGGCGACGGCATACGGACTGCTTGCCGCGAACGGGGTTTGCTCTGAGATTGGCGAACCATTGTTCTGAAACTGCACACCACTCCCGCACAACAGCACCCGTGCGGGCAGCTTCTGCTGGTACACTGCTTCGAGGATATTCAGGGTCCCGGTACTGATTGCGGAGTGGTTGGCGAAGAGGGCATCATGCCGGGTTGTGGAGAGGGCGGCAAGATGAACAATGTACGCGGGGGAGTGCTCATGGATCCGGGCGGAAACAAAAGCGGCATCGGCCACGTCCCCGTGCAGCATGGCCCCGGTCTGGTCAATCCCTACCGGTTCGATTCCCCGTTCCCGGCAGGCCTGCAGGAGATAGTAGCCGTCCTGTCCGTTTGCTCCGAAAATCAGTGCCTTCATTGTGCGACAACGTCGATCGTGGGCAATGGGAAAATCAGCTTTGTGCCTCGGTCGAGCATAGCCTTTTCGCGTTGAAGGAATTCCTCCTTGAAGTGCCAGGGGAGGACGAGGTAGTAGTCGGGCTGCATTGCGCGCGACTGCTCCTCGCTGACAATCGGAATGTCTGTGCCGAGCGTGAACGCCCCGTGTTTGTCAGGATTACGGTCCGCTGCGACATCCACAATCCGGTTGTCAATGCCGCACCATTGCAGGATCGTGTTGCCCTTTGTGGAAGCGCCGTACACGTGCACCTTTTTCCCTTCCTTCTTCAGGCGCTTGAGCAGGGCCACGAGTTCTTCCCGGTGCACGTTGATGTGGTCCTGGAAATTCTTGTAGGGTTTGTCCGTGTCGAGCTCCATGTCGAACTCATCCTGACGGAGCCGCTGGATATTCTGCAGACAGTCATCGCGGCGGTAGGCAAATGAACTGACATGCGTGGCAAAGCACCTGATGCTTCCGCCGTTGATGCTGTTCAACTCGGCGTTCACCATCTTCATCTGGGCGCGGCGGAGGATGTTCTCGATCACAGCCAGACTGTAGTACTCGAGATGTTCGTGGCAGATGGTGTCGTAGGAGTTCATCTTGAGCATGAGAGGCATGTACGACATTTCGAATACCCACAGGCCGTCAGGGGCGAGCAGCTGTTTGATGCCCCGCGTGAAGCCGACGGGATCTTCAAGGTCGTAGAACATGGCGATGGAGGTGATGATATCAAAGCGCTCGTTCCCCATGCGGGTGACAAGTTCGGCCGAGGGAAAAATGTCCTGGATGACCGTGATGTCTCCCTTGATTTCCTGGGCAATATCGGAAGGGTCAACGCCGACCTTGACCATCGCCGGAGGATAGCAGCGGAGCAGCGTCCCGTCATTGCAGCCGATGTCCAGTGTGCGGCCGCTGTCATGGCCGAGCATCTTCAGCGCCTGTTCTGCGATCCCCTGCAGGTGGGTGCGCATGGTCTGGTTGGTGCCGGAGCGGTACCAGTATGACGAATAGAGCACTTCGGGAGGCACCGTGCTCTCCATCTGCAGAAGGCCGCATGCCTTTTCGTCAAGAAGGGGATTGCACCGCACCAGGACCGTGGGGATGCGACGGGCGGGAGGCGGTGTCTCGCCGGGTTTGACGAAGGATCCCTGGAGATGTTGCTCTCCCAGGTCAATGACGCGGGTCAAAGCGGACGACCCGCAGACACGGCAAGTCTGACGATGGATGAGATGCATGAGGGCCTCGCTACGACGTGGCTTCCGGTGTGGTATGGCGGCTCTGGTGGGACTCGATACCTGCTTTGAATGTTTTGTCGATCTGGTCGATGCAGCGCGTGCGCTCGAGGTTCAGGATGGCCAGCTGCTTGATGACGGCATCTTTCTCCGTTGCCGGAACCTTCTCGAATTCGTACACGCGTTCCTGTGTGTGCCACAGCCGGCAGTTCACATCGGCAAGGCGTGAAAAAACCTCCCCGACGGTGCCGGAGACATCCGGAACAGGATTCCCTTCTTTTTTGTACACCTTGTTTGCAGCAAAGGTGAGCCGGTCGAGAGGGATCTGTCCGGCGAATGCCGCCCCCAGATACTCAGTGATCTCCTGCTGCAGTTGCTGTTCCTGACGGCGAATGCTCTCCAGGCGTTCTGGATCGGTTGCATGCCACTCCTTGAGCTTCACCACCGTCAGTTTGTCACACAAAGACCCGAGCGTTTCTGCCATGCCTCTGTTCTCTTCAGGATGAGGGAATCATACCGCCGGCGACGGGGCGGAGAAAATATCCCGGATTGGGATAGTGATGTTCTGTTCCACATCGACGACAGGCATGTCGGCAATCACCTCGCGGCACTCCGCAAAGGGGAGGAACGTAAGACGACCCTGCCGGTCGCGGGAGTTCCGGAATTGGGCCTGAACATATGCCTGACGCGGCGTGACAGCAGGAAGATCTCCGCGGACATCATTCCGCACAAAGAAGGCATTGTTTCCGGCGCTGTTGGAGCCGACGAGCGTGTAGCCTTTGCGCCGTGCAAGGTGATCGAGTGCAGCCAGCGATGCCCCACCATAGAGAAACGAATAGTGCGCCTTGACCCTGTCGAACGCAGGATCATAGAGGGTTGTGACTTTCCTGTCAGGGCCGAGGAGGCTGTCGTATTCACAAATGACAATCCGGGGAGTGATGCATTCGATTGCGTCCCAGACCCAGTAATCATTTCCATCAATGTCGATGGACAACAGGCCGATATCGCCCGTGACGCCATTGTCGCGAAGAATCGTGTTGATGTTCTCGCGGTCAAGGAACGCGTGGACTGCACGCAGGTTGTGGCGGTAGTACACCGGGTCCTTGGCGATCGTCTCGATGCATTCCCGGCCCGCATCCATAACAAGCCCGGTCCAGTTGTCATGCTGGAGCAGATACCGCGTATTGGACTCGCGGTAGTCGTGAACGCCGAACTCGACGAACACCGGCACCGTAATGGGCACAGCATGGATGAGATACTGGATGATGCCATCCTCGCCCCATTGGGAGTACGTCTTGAATTCACAGCGGCGTAAGGGGGAATCTGACTCGGGATGGGAAAGGGTCAGTCTCTGCTCAATGCGTCCAACGGCCATCTGAAGGTCGTCAAGACGCCGCGTCATATCGTTCAACTGGTTCAGCCGGCGTCGCAGAGGTTCAAGATGGGAGACAAGGAAATCAGTCAGACTCATGGAGAGGTCCTATTGTGTCCATATCCCTGTTGCGCGCCCGCTCAGGAGTTTTCCTGTCTGTATCGGCCACAGGATCGCACCGGGCAGGAGGACGAGACAGATAGCCAGGACAACGCCCGTCGTGTGCAAGCCTCCCTTTCCGGCGAGGAGAAGGGCAAGTGGGATCATGGCAATAGACATCAGGACGGCGACGAGGAGTTGTAGCCGGATTTTTCCGGTTCCGTTGATAAAGTACGAAAATATGCTACTCCACGCAACAATGAGCACATACGCACCCATTGCCGCAGACAGACTCAGCGGGATGTGCACCGCGTGACCGATCCAGAGCGCATATGCGGTGTCAGCCAGAACCACCATGAGCACCACACCGACAGTGAGCAGGATGAAGGCCTGCTTCAACCGCCGGAAGGTCATCTGGATCCAGGCGATGTCACCGCGTGCAAAGGCGTCTGTGTATGCGGACCAGAACGGCATCAGCAGCATCGCAAACGCCATCGCGGGAACACCGAAGTACTTGTACGCGATGTTGTATTGCGTGACTTCCTCAGGTCCAAAGAGCTGCGTGATAATGATGTTGGCGCTGGTGAAGATCACGAGGCCCGCCAGCTGCAGGATGAAAAACTGAGCGCCCAGATGGATCAGTCCGCGCGCGTGTTCAACCCGCACAAAACGGAAAGAGGGAGCAAACTCACGGTATTTCCCGCGGAACAACCAGATGTTGCCAGCGAGAGGAACAAGAACCATGGCTCCAGCCAGGCAGACACCCAGCCAGAAGAGTGACCCGGGAATGCTGTAGGTAAGCGCGACGACGGCAACGAGCGAAACCGCGTTGATCAGGACTTCCAGCAGACTGCTGAGCGCTGGCTGTTGATCCGCCGTAAGGATGGTCCCGATCAGGCCGACGACAAGCCGGATGCAGAAGAACAGCACGACAATATACGCCAGGTTTGACAGCTCCTGTTCCATGTCCGCCGGGGCATTCAGAATGCCGGTCCACGAAAGGAATGGCTGGAGAAGCACGAACACGAGGAAGAGCATGATGCCGATCAATCCGACGAAGAGGTAGGTCGTGCTGATATAGCTCCGGGCAAGTTCGCGGTCATTGCGGGCCAGGGCCTCTGCAAACCGGTTGCGCAGCCCGTTCCCGAGGCCGACATCCAGCCACATGACCCATGACAGAATGGAGCTGAGCGTCATCCAGAGGCCATACTTCGCCGGGGTAAGGTAGGTGAGTGTCAGGGGAACAAGGATGAAGCTGATGGCTACGGACACACCCCGGAGGAGAAACAGCCCGACGATGTTCTGTTTCGTCTGAATGCTGCGTGGCGAACCTTCAAACAACGCACGCCTGAAGAAGGCAATGAATTGGTTCATGCGCGATGCCGTGTGAGTTTCCGGAACTGTGAACGCGCAAAGACCCGGATGTCCCCCCAGCGGGCCAGGACTTCAGGAATAGTGAACGGGACGTAGTGCCGGACGCGCTCAAGTGCGATCCAGGCCATGACATACGACGCCACCACGACCCCCACGGCCGCTCCGACCGCGCCAAACCAGGGTATCGTCACGAGGTACGCAACAACGGAGATAACGAGCATCTGAATGCCGAGGATGAAACTCGCCCGGGCCTCGCCCAGTCCCATCAGCACATTCGAACCGATGGCCAGGACCGGAACCGCCAGTGACATCAGCATGAAGATCTGAAGGATCAGCACGGCGTCGGGATACCGTCCGTCATACAGAATGCTCACGAGCGGCCCGGCCAGAAACAGCATCGGGATCATGACGAACAACATCCCCACGCCGGAAAAGAGGAGTGATTTCTCGACAACAGCCTTCAGATTTTTCCGCTCACCCCGTGAGGCCAGCAAAGAAACACCGGGAAGCAGAAACATCTGAATAACCTGAGTGACCATGTCAAAAATCCTCGTGAAGACCTTTGCTGAGCTGTACACCGCAACCTGTACCGGACCCGTAAATGCCGACAGGATGAAGGTGTCCGCTTTGGAATAGACAAGATAGCTGACATTGCCACCCAGCGAATAGCTGCCGTACTCCCAGGTGCGCCGGAAATCGCCAGCTGTCGGGCGGGCCTTCCATTTGACCATCGACCAGGTCAGAATGAGACCGAGAAGCGACGAAGCGGACAGTGAAATGATGTTGATGAGGATGAGATCCTTGGCCGAATCGAAGAGGTGCATCCGGGAATACACCCACACGAGAACAGGGGTGCCCAGAAAGTGCAGTGCGTCCACCCAGAAAATCCTGCTGATGCCGAATCGCGTCTGCAACAGCACGAGTGCAATGTTCCGGATGAACGATGCCCCCAGCATGGCGGGCACGTACAGCAGCAGCGGCGCGAGTGTCGGCGCGTGCAGGACGTCACCCAGCACATTTCGCGTTACCACCACGGCAACAGAAGAAAGGATCACGAACGCGAGATTCAGAAGTATTCCGACAATGACGATGGGAGAGGAATCTTTACCCGCCTCGGATGCGAACTTGAGCATGGGCTGCAGGGCCAGAGCAGTTGCCAGGCCGGAGATAATGAGAAAGATCTCCTGCAACAGCACGAAATTCCCGAACTCTTCCTCCGGAAGCACGCGGATGACGAGATAGACGTAGGCAAGTCCGTACGCTACCGGCAGCGCCTTGTCCGCAAGGCCCCAGAGACTCTTCGTGATATGTTTGCCGAATTCCATATGGTCTACCGCACGTGCCGCCTCTCAGAGTGCGATTCCGTGGTGCTGCGTCCCTCATCCGGAGGAATGCACCCTGCTCTTTGCACGAGGTACCGGCGCGTGTGATGTACGCAGCCGTGACAGCATCAGGTACCGTATGCCCGCCCAGAAGTTGACAAGAGTGCTGAGCCAGGGGAATGTCAGCCAGTGGTACCAGCGCGCATAGCGCGCAAAGAAACGATAGTTGCTGAAAGCTTTGTTCTTCAACTTGAATAAGGACAGGTGGCCGCCCGTGCTGACGGAGAGCTTGTGCCAGATTCGTGCGCGCGGCTCGTACATGATCCGGTATCCGGCACGCCGGGCGCGCATGGACCAGTCCGCGTCCTCGGTGTAGATGAAGAAGGATTCATCCAGCTGGCCGACACGTGCAATCAGTTCTCGCGACACAAGCACACAACATCCGGTAGCATAGCCCGTTTCGGTTGCGGTGTCATGCTGCCCGTGGTCCACCTCTCGTATCCCCCGGTGACGCATGGTGCCGGTCCAGAACGATATTTCTCCGCCTGCATACCAGAGCAGGTCGGGTGGATCGTGGTAATAGATTTTCGGAACGACCATGCCGCACCGGTCTTCAGTGCCGATTCGGGCCAGCAGCGCCGACAGGAAGTCCGGGTCGACAACCGTGTCGTTGTTGAGCAGGAGGACGAAGTCCGCACCCTCGGCAAAGGCCTTCTGGATCCCCGCATTGTTTCCTCCCGCAAACCGACGGTTCTCGTTGAGGGCCAGCAGATCTACGTCCGGATACTGACTTCTGATTGCGGTGACGGAATCGTCTGTGGATCCGTTATCCACAACCAGTATATGCGGAGGCGGACGGTGAACGCACTGGAGCGAGGCCAGACAGTCGAGCGTGACGTCTTTCCCGTTCCAGTTCACAACGATCACAACAACGCGAGGAGTATCCATATGTTCTGTTTTGGCAAGGTTGCCTTCGCGCAGCGTTTACCGTGTCTGCTCCCGGCAACCTTTAGCGAGACTGCTCCCGGCACAAGGCCTCGATGGCTTCGACGAAGTAGTCCCAGGAATAGAGCCGTTTTTCCTCTTTCACGCGCGGAACCATTGCCGCCTCGAGATTGCGGCGGTAGTACTCCAGTATGGCCTCGGCAAGAAGCCCGGGTTGATTCGGGGGGACGATGGTTCCCGTCACGCCGTGCTTGACCACTTCCGCGAGCCCGCCGACGTCTGAGGCAATCACCGGCTTGTCGAAATTGTACGCGATTTGCGTGATGCCACTCTGTGTTGCAGAGAGATACGGCAGGATCACGACGTCTGCTGCGGAGAAGTAGGCAGCCACCCTGTCATTGGGAACATAGTCAGCAACCACAGTGACGGAGCTCTGCAGCCCGAGGTCCTCGATCTGCTTCTGATACTCCGCCTGATCGACATAGAACTCTCCCACCACCAGGAGATGGACGGGAAGGGTCTTCCGGACCTCCTGAAGCGCGGAGAGAAGGATCTGAAGACCTTTGTACCGGCGGACATACCCGAAGAAGAGCACAATGCGTTCCTCGGCAAGTCCGAGAAGGCGCCGGGCCTCGTGCTTCTCCATCGCCTTGCCAAAAATCGTGTACACCGGGTGCGGTGCGAAACGATACACGGCGTTCGGGTGAACGGTCTTGAGGTCGCGCTCCACTGCGGCAGACTGCACGATAAAATAGTCCCCGGCACTGAACGCGTACCGCGTGAACAATTTGTCGCCGGGGCGTCGCTCGTGGGGTAGCACGTTATCGCAGATGAACAGCACCTTGGTATGCTTGTTCTTCCGCGCCATGCGGGCAATGGTGCCGAAGCATGGTCCGAAGAACGGCAGCCAGTACTTGAAGATGACAAGGTCAGGACGCCGATCCCGGATCATGCGTCCGACTGCAAGCCAGTTAAACGGGTTGATGGAATCGACGAGCTCCGGGGCAGGAGGGACCTGGCTCGTTTCGCCGGTTTCCTGTTGCGTCTTGCCGGGGAACAGGAACGAAGGATATTGCCGCTTGAATGTGATGGTGTCCACCGTGTGCCGCTTGCGCAATGCCTCCGCGAGCAATGCATTGTAGTGGGCAATTCCTCCGCGCAGCGGATATGCAGTGCCGACGATGGTAATATTCATAGTTTCTTCGGTTCAGCTTCCTGCCTGCTTCCTGACGCACGCTCCGATCGGGAGCGCCGCCAGCTGATGAGCATACCTGCCAGACTCACTCCCAATGTTACAAGAGAAACCGAGAGTCCTCTGGTGAAGCTCTCCGGCTCAAAGGAACATCTCACGCTGTGCAGACCTTTGGGCACCGGGATGCTCCGGAGTCCATAGTTCGTTCTGAACAGGGAAGCCGGCTGCTGATCCACGTATGCCTGCCACCCGGGATAGTATGTCTCGCTCAGGACGAGCAGACCATCGTGATCGGTCTCCACCGTTACCTCAATGCTGTTGTTCCGGTACCGGTCGATGGTCGCACGCCAGACGGGCTCCTGCACTGGAGGGACAAGCGGCGAGTGGAGCGTGTCTTCGACGACGGCCATCTTCCAGGGATCAAACGACAGCTCCCGCATCCGTTTCTCGGATTCTTCACCCGTATGAGTGACACTGGAAGCGAAGACCATATATGCGCGTGGGAGAACTCGCGGACGTTCCCCGAGTCCGAGCCTGCCGCGTGCAGTGTCTGTGGTGGTGTAGTAGCGGATGTTCAGGAGGTCGAACGCCTTTTCCTGCGTGGGGGCCGGGATAACGAGTCTTTGCAGATAGAGAGGAGTGTATCCCTCCATGGTGAAGATGTGGTCCACCATTCCCTGGTTCCGGTCCATGATCATTCCCTGTGAATTCCGGGAGTTCACACGGAATATTCCTTCCTGCGCCTTGAAGAATTTGACAAGCGGCTCCGACCGCCTGAAATGGTCTTCGGGATTCATGGCGGCGGTGTTATGGCTTGCACCGAACTGATACAGGTCAAGAAATGCGAGGGCACAGGCAAGGACGGCCAGGAGGGCACTGCTGCCTTTGCGAACAACAAACGCATAGAGAAGTGCGGCGCCCGCAGCAAGCAATCCCAGTGCTACAAGAAGCTCCTTGTGGACCATCGTGCCGGACTGAACCTGGGTGAGGAAGGGAAACACGCCATCCAGCACACCGAGAAGCGTAAGCATGACGAATGCGGCAGCAGCACCGGCGATGACGAAGAGCGTCTTTCGCCACACGGTCTTCTCGCTTCCCGCCGCGGCACCCTGTATCAGGGCATGGAGTGAAAAGCCCGAGAGCAGCGAGCCGATGAATGCCAGAAAGACGCCCATGCGTGCCGGATTGCGGAAGGAGGCAAACCCGGGCACTGCATAGAAGAACGCCGAATGGAGGAAGAAGTTTGACCCGAGGGAGAAGAGGAGCGCAAAGAGGGCGAAGCAGACAAGGAATACCACGTGACTATTCCGGCGCAAGAGCCGGACGCTCAGCAATGCCAGCAGCAATGGCAGGACGCCGAAGTAGATGCAGGTTTCCCAGTAGTGCCAGTAGGGTCCGGGACCCCAGTACGTGTAAGCATGCGCATCGGCTGCACCAAAGAACTTCGGCACGATCAGGGTCAGCAGCTGTGCCCACCCCAGAGACCCTTCGCTTGCCTTCTCATATGTGATCTGAGCACGTGCGGAGAGGCCGGACAGTTCCTGTGTGGGAAGGAACTGAACCATGGCGATGCCGAGCGAGATCAGAATCACGGTGGCTCCACGGAGGCTCATCGCCAGAGCGGGCTTCCGCAGAAGACCGTTCCATCCGTTCGCATTGAACAGCTCAAACAGAAACGCGCAGAGGAGGAAGAAATAGAAGAACAGCGACATCTGCGGTGAGCCGGCGAAGAAGCTGTGACCGAGTGTCAGACCGGCGAGAACAACCCACGTCCATGCCCCGTGCTGCGAAACCAGCGCCCTGCGAAAGAAGAGATACACGAGCGGGTACCATGCAACCACACCGGTAATCACCTGATGAATAGCGTGCGCGACAAGGAATCCGGAAAATGCGAAGGTGATGGCAGCAAACAGGGAGGAGAGCCGGTGCAGTGCAAATGACCGGGCCAGGTAGTACATTCCGGCACCCGCTATGAAGTAGTGCAGGACGTTGACCAGTTCAAGCCAGAAGACATCCAGCCGGCCGTCCTTCACCATAAACATCAGCACCGCCATAGGCAGATAGAAGACTTCCGTCTGGATCTCGGCGAGGAATGGCATCCCATGGTTCGTAAACGGATTCCAGAGAGGGAATTCCCCCGCGGCAAGCGTGCTTGACGCAAACTGACGGAACGGGTACCACTGGTAGACAAAGTCCTCCCAGAGGAATGCCTTGCCCAGAAGGATCTGGAGAAAGAAGATGCCCGTCAGGGCGCCCAGAACAGTGATACACTGCCAATCCGTCGGTTCCCACGCAGTGTGTTCAGGTTGACGGCGCGGTTTCGTGGTCGGTTTTGCCATACACGTCAGCAGTGGTTACATGGAGAGGAGCGTTTGACAGCTGGCAAACACTGTGTCAACGCGAATATACTGCATACAGTTGTTCGGACAGACTGGAGAATAGTAGCAGGAGCAGTCGAACTCCGGTTCAAGGATCACCCCTCTGCCGTACAACTCGAATTCGTGCTTGTTGAAGGTGTTATTGAAGAGGACAAGAGGCTTCTTCAGTCCGATGGCGAGATGCATAGCCATGGTCACCGCGGTGACCACAATGCTGCACTGGTCCATCAGGTTAATGAATTGGGGAAGAGGAAAATAGCCGGGATATCGGGCCCCGCTCTTTGCAGCAATGCGCCGGTTCCGTGCATGTTCCTGTTCGCCTCCCAGAAGGAGTGGCTCGTACCCCGCTTTCTTCAGACGCCGGGCAAGTACGACCCAGTTCTTTTCATCCCAGAGGCGTGAAACCCAGCGACCGCCGCATCCGGTATTCAACCCGACAATCGGTTTGCTGCGGGGAAGCTTCCAGTGGTACCCGTCGGTGGCGTGGTTATCCAGAATATATTCTTCTCCGCTGAATGCGTAGCCGCAGATCGCAAAGATTTCCTCAAGATAGCTCCGCCGGTTCTCCCTGCTGAGGTCATCGAAGACGCCGGTCAGGAATTTCTGTTCCGCGTCATGGTCGATCGGTGCGGGTTTGCCTTCGGCGAGGATGAACCCCTTCTTCCGGTCTGCCTGCAGAGTGGAGGTCAACGCGCACGCTTCACGGTCTTTGTCCAGATTGACCACAAGATCGAAGTGCAGTGCCGCAAGAGTGGCGAGGGACTGTGGTGTGAAGGGGAGAACGACATCGACGGACGCAGGCACGACTTCGGGTGTCAGTGTCAGCCACCATATCCGGTGAGCCGGAAGAGTTTCTGCAAACTTCCTGAGGAGCGGGGTCGTACGGATGACATCTCCGATGGCGCCCAGTTTGATGATCAGGATATTGCCGGATTGGGGAGAATACTGTGCACAGGTGCTGCCGTCGGCTTCGCGGCAATGGCATCCGGTCTGCTTGTGCGGTTTGCAGGGAATATCGCCGCGGAACCACCGGCAATCGCGTTTCAGTGCGTCAACGGACGCCCATGGTTGCGTCATTGGCATCCCGCTCCTACTTGAGGAACTCCCGGATGGAGTACTCTTCCGCCGAGGTGCGTGTCTTGCTGATCATCTCGCCCAGAAGGCCGATGGAGATGAACTGAATGCCGATGACGATGAGCATCGAACCGGCGAGGAACAACGGCCGGTTGCCGAGTGATGTGAGGCCCATGAACCACTCAATCACCAGCCAGAGATCAATGAGAAGGCCGATGAGCGTCATGCCCGCGCCGATCGGGCCAAAGAGATGCAGCGGCCTGCGAAGGAAGCGTGTGGTGAAGAGTGCCGTCAGGAGATCCAGAAATCCCTTCCAGAACCGGCCCAGCCCGAATTTCGTCTTTCCGTACTTGCGTGCCCTATGCTGAACCACCATCTCGCCGATCTTGAATCCCTCCCAGTGGGCGAGGACCGGAATATAGCGGTGCAGTTCGCCGTAGACCTTGACGGATTTTACGACGTCGCGGCGATATGCCTTCAATCCGCAATTGAAATCGTGAATCTTGATGCCGGTCAGCAGAGAGGTAATGAAATTGAAAAATCTGGACGGGATCGTCTTGGTCAGGGGATCACGCCGGACTTTTTTCCATCCGGAGACCAGATCGTATCCCTCTTCAATGCGGCGCTTCAGGGAAGGAATCTCGGACGGATCGTCCTGCAGATCGGCATCCATAGTAATGACGATATTGCCCTGGGCCTTGTCGAACCCGACTGCGAGCGCGGCGGATTTGCCGTAATTGCGGCGGAACCGGACCACCTTGATGTGCCGGTCGTTGCGTTTCATGTCGCGGAGAATCTGAAACGAGTGGTCCGTACTGCCGTCGTCGACGAAGAGGAGTTCATACCGGACATTCATTCTTCCGAGCGTGGAACGGAGCTGCTGGTTGAGTTCCTTGAGCGATTCTTCTTCGTTATAGAGGGGGATAACGACGGTGATATCGGGCCATT
>Ga0316605_10001093_pt1 | contig 16239 bp, 14 predicted proteins | sample OWC_soil_day20_n_FD_207666 | JGI IMG/M metagenome (GOLD analysis project Ga0316605, IMG submission 207666) | Wetland soil microbial communities from Old Woman Creek delta, Ohio, United States - OWC_soil_day20_noCT | ecosystem: Environmental > Terrestrial > Soil > Wetlands | place: USA: Ohio... | reverse complement strand
TCACATGGAGGAGGAGGTCGTCCGTGTAGTGCAGCAACGCAGAGACCTTGTCCGCGACGGATTCGGTGGGATGGAAATGGCCAAGATCCAGGCAGAGCATCAGGTGGTGAGCCAGGGCATAGCCCATGTAGAACTCATGGGACCCTACGACGAACGACTCGCTCCCGATGCCAAACAACTTGCTCTCCACGGCATCCCGCAGGTCGTCCTTGTCGTAGGGACGTGCGTAGATTGCGTCCAGCGACTCCTTCAGGATCGTGCGATGCAGATGGCGGCGCACGGTGATGTCTTTTGCGCCGTCGGGAATCCAGAGATTATGCACGCATGCCGTACCCAGAGTCTTTCCGATGACAGCACCGATCTCCCTGCACCGGCGGACATGCTCGATCCAGAAATTCCGGATGCCCGTGTCCGTACTGCTGAGCGTGAACCCGGTATTCGCCCGGGGATGCCCGAAGCACGTCGCGTTGAAATCCAGGCCCAGGTGGTGCTCGCGGCACCAGTCCATCCAGCTCAGAAAGTGTGCCGGTTCGATCTGATCCCGATCGACAACCCGCGAGCCGAAATCCCCGTACATCGCGTGGAGGTTCAACCGGTGGGATCCCGGAATCAGGCTGTATGCCTTCTGAAGGTCGCCGCGCAATTCGTCGATCGTCCTGGCCGCCCCTGGATATGCACCTGTCACCTGGATCCCGCCCGAGGATGCCGCGTCGGGCTTGCGCTCAAAACCGTGCACATCGTCGCCCTGCCAGCAATGCAGGGACAATGCGATGGAGCGAAGTGAGGCGAGGGCCTGATCTACCTCGACGCCGAGCGCCGCATACTGGTCGCGTGCGCGTGCAAATGCTGATTCAAGTGGTTCTGCCGTGTTCATGGGAAAGTTCCGGTGATTGGTCGGCGGTTGCGTGCCAGCCCGATGACAGACGATGTGCATGTGTATGCTCCGGCCGTTCCGGTACATGCCCGTCAGACTGCTTCGGTGTTCAGGATCGGAACGGAGTCGTTGCCCCCGGAGCGTCGCAGCACGGGGGGACTGTGCACGGTTGTGTATTGTAAGAATACCCGCCGACAATTGCAAAACAGTCCTGACAGCCGCTCTTCAGTTGATTCTGCTCCGGGAACTCCGTACCATGTCGCACACCATTCATCATCCTGGAGCCTCCATGAAACCGTTCGCCGTTGTCTCTGTCCTCGGGCTGCTGGTCATTGCCCTTCTTCTTCCAGTCTGCGCCCAGGAAACCGTCAAGGAATCATCCACCGGGAAGACCTTCCCCGTGCAGCTCACCATCACCCACGAGGGGAAATCATATCCGGTGACCCTGACCGGAACGACTGTACGAAAGAAGGTGGTGTTCAAGGTCTATGGCATGGCGCACTATGCCCAGGATCCTCAACCTGGCAAGACCGAAGAACTCCTCGCCGCGATGCTGACCGACGGAAAGGCGAAACAGATCACGATGGAGTTTGTCCGCGATGTGGATGTGGCCAGCATCCAGAAAGCGTACCGTGACGGCTTTGCAGAAAACGCCACCGTCGACGAAGCCAAAGCGATCGCTCCTCTGATCGAAACCTTCCTCAAATACTTCACCAAGGATGTAAAAGAGAACGACCGGTTTGTGCTGCGCTGGCTCCCCGGCGGCACGATACTGGCACAGACGCAGGGAACGGACCACCCGGCTATCACCAACACAACATTCGCCCGAGTGCTCTGGTCCATCTGGCTCGGCGACGACTCCATAGTAGATCAGGACGATCTGGTTTCGCGCTTCGCGAAGTAACCATACTACCGTGCGAGCACGGCAGAGACGGGGTCGCCAGGGAAGACTTCGATGAAGAAATACGTTGCAGTGTGTCTGTGTGCCGCGTTCCTGATCCCCCTGTACGGCTCGGCGGAGACCGTCATCCTCTCCGGGTCCGTCAAGCACAAGACCACCTCTGTCCCGTTGGATTCCGTCACGATTGAGATTCTCAACGAGAGCAATCCGTCCGAGCGGTACACGGTGCAAACAGATGCCCTCGGTCTCTGGTCATACACACTGACGAGCACCGGTGTTGAAGAGCGCGCCTCCCACCCCAAGGCGTTCTCAGTCGAACAGAACTATCCGAATCCTTTTAACCCCTCCACCAGCATTTCCTTCACCACCCCGGCCGCCGGCCCCGTGACGTTCGCGGTGTACAACGCTCTGGGACAGCTCCTCGATCAGAAGACGGTTGCTCTCGAAGCCGGAAACCACACCGTGCGCTGGACGGGCAAAGGGGCTGCAGGAGTATTGTTCTACTCACTCGCGTTTGGAGAGCATCGCATCACCCGCAAGATGGTCCAGCTCGATGGCCATGGCAACGGTGGACTGCAAGATGTCGTCACCACCGGAGGCCGCGCACCTTCGAGCGCGCTGCTCAAAGGTGCTGCCACGGTATTCCGTATCATCAGCACCCGGATCTTCTACATGCCGGATACGATGCATGTGCTCGTTGAGGGAAATAAAAGTATCGACGTCCTGCTCGAGACCGTCCACGAACGGGCATTCGTCATCGATCTGCACAACGACGTTCTGGAAAAGGCCGTGATCGGGTATGACATCTCGACTCGTCACACCACCAATCATTCCGATCTCCCCCGGTTCCGCGAAGGCGGGATGGATGGGCAGATGTTTGCCGTATGGACTGACCCCGACGATTCAGTAGCTCATCCCTATTACTCCTACACCCTCGCGATGATCGACACGTTCAACAGCCAGATCCGGCGGAATACGTCGACGTTCACACAGGCGCGTACGTACGACCAGCTCATGCAGGCGAATGCCGAGGGGAAACTTGCCGGAGTGATAGGCGTAGAGGGGGGACACGCAATCGAGAACGATATCGGGAAGCTGAAGGCCCTGTACGATCTCGGCGCCAGGTACCTGACCATCACGTGGAACAACAGCATTCCATGGGCTGTCTCGGCTCAGGATCCGCGGACCTCCACGGTCGGGCTCTCGGACTTCGGCCGGCAGGTGATCCGGACCATGGATTCCCTGGGCATGCTCATCGATGTCTCGCACACGGGAATCAAGACGATCGAGGATATTCTTGCGACTACAAGGAACCCGATCATCGCCTCACACTCCGGCGTCCGCGCACTCAACAACAACGCCCGCAATCTCTCTGACAGTCAGATCGACAGCATCGCAGCCAGGGGCGGTGTGATCGGCGTGGTCTTCTATCCCGCCTTCCTCTCCTCCCGCCGCACTGCAACGATCGACACAGTCATCCGGCATATCGACTACATCCGGAATCGCGTCGGGGTGGACGCTATCGCCATCGGAGCCGACTATGACGGAATGGGGTCAGTGCCCGTGGGCCTGGAGGATGTCTCCAAGATGCCGAACCTCACCGCAGCGCTCCTGAGACACGGCTACAGCATCACGGACGTGCACAAGATTCTCGGGGGGAATTACCTTCGGGTGTTTAAGCAGGTCTGCAAGTAGCGGGATCTGACCTTGTGCGACGCACGGGGCTCCCGGGAGCTGAGGCACTTCTCACACAACAGCCCGTAGGTCACGCAGGTACCTGGAGAGCCGGCTCTCTTAATCGACAGGCCCCCGAGCGTGAGCCATTATCGCAGCAAGGCCCGAGACGCGACCCCTCATTGCGGCGAGGCCTTAGAGTCCGACCTTTCATCACGGAGAGGATCGGAATACGACCTCTCATCGTGGACTTGCTTAGAGAGTGATCTCGCCTATCTGCACGGTATCCCTGACGACCTTCCCTGCTTCCAGCAGAATGAACCGGTCGCAGCACCTCTCGGCAAACACAAGGTCGTGAGTCGCGATCAGCATTGCTGAGGGATGCGCAGCGAACAGCGCGGCAAGGGCCCGCTTTCCGGGCGGATCCAGAGCCCCGGATGGCTCGTCGAGAAGAAGCAGCCGCGGTTTGTGCACAAGGGCACCGGAAAGCGCTACGCGCATCTTCTGCCCGAGGGAGAGTTCATACGGCGCGGCGTTCGCCAGAGCGCCGACCCCCATCGCCTCCAGCATCCGCTCCGATTCCTCCCTGGCTTCGCCTTCCTTCCTTCCCTGCGTCGTCAGGCTGAACGCCACATCATCCAACACCCTGGGGAACAGCAGCTGATCTTCGGGGGTGGAGAAGAGAAATCCGATTCTCCGCCGGACCTCCGCCAGTGAGGAATTCTCCAGCCGTATCCCATCGACATCGATAGTCCCTTCGTGCGGGAGCAGACCCGCCGCAGCCATCAGGAGGCTGGTTTTCCCCGATCCATTCAGGCCGAGGAGTGCAACATGCTCGCCCTCCTTCATCTCCAGCGAACACCCGTGAATCGCGTCCACGTGGCTGCCGCTGTGCCGGACGGAAACGTCGTCGAAGCGCAGAACGATCGGAAGGTCCGTCATATCAGGACCAGGGCAGAGAACCACACTGCGGCAACGGCGACCCCGAGCGAACCGAAGACCACGCCGAAGTCGATTCCCCTCCAGCGCACTGAGCGTGCCGCTGGCACGATGGCTCCATATCCCCGCATGTCCATGGCCATGCCTACTCGATCAGCCCGGAACAGGACGCGCGGGAGCCACACGACGGGAATCGCCTTTGCGAATTCCCAGATACCCCGGATGCCATCCACCCCGCCCCGTACGACCAGGGCCTGATGGATGCGCACCGATTCACGGCGCAATACTTCTGCCTGATGCACCATCTGGAGAACCAGCAACCGCACCAGCGCGGGAAGCGGCATGCGAATGATCGCATCATGCAGCGCCTGCGGGCCGAGAGAGGATACCGTGGCCACCCCGACAATCGCGGCAGAGAGACCTTTGAGAGCGACGCCGGGTGATGCAAGCACAACCACCGGGAGATAAAACAAGGTACCTGCCAGCATCAGTCTGGCCATCGATGTGAGCCGGGTTCGCTGGAGAAGAAGGGCACTCAAAGCCACGGCAGGAAGCACGATGAGTCCCGCCACAGTCGTGTGGTCCGCGACAAGACACCCGCAGAGGAGTATGGCACCTCCACACAGACGAGCCAGCGGATGAGCCGGATGAGCGTGTGGGACGGTCATACGACCTTCTCCCCGGCAACCCTGTATGCCGTGTCCGTATCAACCTCCTCGCACACATCGAATCCGCATGCTCTCAGCACACCAGCAAGGTCACGTGCAGATGGGAGAACATCGTGGCCGATCGCGCCCCCGACGCCGCCATGGACAGCGTTAATGGATTCGCGCGAATTGATGTGCAGGATGTGAAGCATCCCCCCCGGCCTGAGGATCCGGAAAAGTTCACGGGCTGCGGCTGATGGGTCGGGGAAATGCGGCCACGCACTGAAGCAGATGACCCTGTCAATGCTGGCGTCCTCCAGCGGAAGCCGTGCAGCATCTGCGACAAGCCATCGCACGCGGGGGTCGCGCACTTTGTTGCGGGCGACTTCAATCATCGCCCCCGAAAAGTCCACCGCCGTGATTGTCCCGCCTGGTCCGAGGATCTCCGTGAGCACTGAGGTCAGATTCCCCGTCCCGCAACCGAGGTCCACTACGTGTTCTTCCTGGTCGATCGATACAGTGGACAACGCCTTCCGGAGCGCCATCCGGACGCGCTCGCCATCTGTAAAACCATCCCATCGACCCGAGAGGTCATTGAAGTAGTCCTGCCTGCTCTGAGTGCTATCCATGGGCCACGCTCACACGTCTGTTCAACCGGGCGATGGCGGGCAGCACGACGACCATAAGGATGATGCCCGGCCATCCGGTGATAAACGAGAGCCCGGCGAGGAACTCCGCAGGAAGTTCAAGCCAGAGCGATGAAGCATAGAGCAAGCCGATGTTGATGATCCTCCCGAGAAGCAGCACGGGAACGAGATGGAACAGGATATGGGTCAGCGGCCAGCGCTGCCGCAGATGCGCGAGAAGGCCTGCCATGCAGGCAAGTTCGATGGCCATCACCGGAGCCACCGGAGGGAAAAACGGAGGCATCCCTGCCATGAGACCCGAAAGGACCGGGACGATGAGACCAACCAGCGACGCAACAACCGGCCTTACGAAAAAAGGGAGAGCCATCAACGGAATATACATCGGCATGAACATATGACCGAGATGCAGGAGATGGAAGAAGAAGGGAATGACCAGCGCCGCTGCGCCGAAGAGTCCGCCGTACGCAAGCTCCCGTCCGGGGGAACGTAAACCGGTCTCCGTTGTGAGCGCCATTACTCCATCTCCCATCGCACACCGCTCAGAATCGTTCGCCCCGGCATCGGGTAATCCCACATCGTCTGATACGACACATCCGTGAGATTTTCACCGGCAATGTAGAGTGAGAGCCCCTCCACCGGAGTTACAGTCAGACGGGCCTGCAGCAGGGCATAATCAGTAATTGCCTTTGTCGATCGATCGGCACCGTACAGTCCGGAGATATATTGGACACCGGCATTGACCGACCACCACTTTTCCCGATACTGGCCTTCTACGAAGAGCTTGTGTCTCGGGTTGGCCATTGTCTGTTCGCCGGCATCCAGATATCCATAGGTGGTTTCGAGTGTGAAGGGTTCAAGAACTCCGACGACTGCCGAGAATTCCACGCCTCTGTGCACGAAGGCGCCGGAATTGCTGTAGACCAGGTTTGGATACTTCCCTTCCGTCCGGATAAGATTGCTGCCGTCTGCCACGAATGCTGCCAGCTCGAGTGTCGACCGGTTCCCAAGCGACCGGAGCACGCTGACTTCGTAGTTCCACATACGTTCGGGTTCCAGCGTGGGAGTGGGAGCGGGAAACAGATAGAGCTCCCGGATGGTAGGACTCCGGAATCCCCGGCCGACGGTGGCTTTGATGGTGGTCTCCGTGTTTGCCTGCAGCGCGACGCCGAGCTGCGGAAGGATCTCGTCGCCGTAGACGCTCCCGTGGTTCAGCCGCAGGCCGCCGCTAAGCGTCAGCATCTCCAGCAGCGGCTGCTGGAGCAGGACGTATGCACCGAACTCGGAGACGAAGTGCCGGCCGTAGTCAAGACGTGACTTCTGGTTCTCCGCTACCCCTCCGTACCGTTTGTAGTCGAGTCCACCGGTGAGGATGGTCCCCCCGGCAAAAGTCATTGCCTGGTACAGGAGGAGTCCGGTACTGTTGTCAACGGAGTGGAATCCATCATAAATGTCGTGCCGCCCGAAATTGAAGAATCCTTTGAATGCCCCCTGAAGATTCTCCATTCGATTCTCGAGCGCAAAGCCGGAGCTGCCACGGACAATGTCGACCCAGTTGTCGATGCGTGGAGCAGACGCGGGACCCGGATCATAAGTCTTAAATCCTGAGAGGCTCGCATCCCCGCTGAGGACGAACCGGGGGCCAAGCTGATAGTGACCGCGAATGGAACCTCCGTTGACCCGGAACGACGAGTATGGTCTGTGACCGTCCGTGACATAGCGGCTCGCGTGGACGGAGACGCCTCCAGCATTGGTGCCATAGCCGATCCCGCCCTCGATCTTCTGCGTCCCGAATCCTCCCGCAGAGGCAGACAGGTCTGCGCCGATTCCTCCCGTGGGCGTTCGCGCGGAGATGATGTTGATGACACCACCCATTGCATTCGTGCCGTGAAGGAGCGACGCGGGACCGCGAATGACCTCCACGCGTTCCACTCCGGCAGTGACATACGTGTCCGGCAACGGATGGCCCATGAGTCCCATGACATGCGGCCGGCCGTCGGTGAGCACGAGCACCTGCGTGTTCGGGCTGCCTCCGGCGCCGCGGATCGAGATGCCTCCAGCCGCTCCCGTCGACACACCGTACCCAAGCACACCCCGCTCCGTCAGAAACACACCGGGGACCCGTCTGTTGACCACGGCCAGCAGGGAGGTTTCACCGCTGCGCCGGATATCCTCGCGGCTCACGACAGAGACTGCATTGGGGACGGTACTGCGAAGGGCTTCGCTGTGCGTGCCCGTGATGATCACTGGATCCAGCACATAGGTTCGTGCCGTGTCCCGCTCCGCTTGCGCGAGGAGGGAAACCGGAACCATTGCGAGCATGAGAAGACGCTTCATCATTGCACGGATTCCTTGCGCGGCGGTTTCACCTGAACGATCTGCCGGTGCATTCCGTCGGCACCTCATCAGCGCAGCTCGTCGGTCGCTGTGAGGCTCAGACTGCTGTGTTTCACCCCCTTGAAGCTTGCCAGGGCAGCCCCGATATCCTTGATCTTGCCCACAGTGCCGCGGAGCAGAATCACCTCCAGGCAGTTGTGGTGGTCAAGATGGACGTGAGTCGTCGCGATGATCATCTCGTGATGATCGTGCTGCAGGCCGGTGAGATGGTCTTCGAGTTCCCGCTTATGGTGGTCGTACACCAGCGAGAGCACGCCGGTCGCCTGTGCGCCAGCGTCATGGACTTTCTCGTCCACAAGCCGTGCTCGGATCAGGTCTCGGATGGCTTCGGACCTGGTTCCATAGCCCGCATGAAGAATATATCGGTCGAATTTCTTGATCAGATCCGCGTCGATTGACACGCCAAACCGTGTGAGCTGCTGGGTCGTCATGGTAGCACGTTTTTTCTAAAAGTAACACGCCTCCCGGTCAAAAGCAACAGGCCCATCCCCTTGCATCCCCCCGTACATCCCCCGTACATCCCCTTGGCTTTTTCCCTCGGGGAACGTATCTTGCGGGTACACACTGCGGAGATCGTATGCATCCCTGGGTACGCTGGAGCCTGAGCCTTGGCAGCATGGCGCTGGGGTTCATTGCGTGCAGCGGTCCGTCGGGGTGGAGCAGCATCGACTCTCCCCCGCTTGAATCCCTTCAGCTTCTCCGGCCCCCGCCCGACGCGCCCGATGCCGGGGCGATGGTTGTGCTCGACGAAGGATCGCTGGAGGTCTTCGGCGACAACGATCTCGGCTTCAGCGTGTTCGACCGCCACCGGATCATCAAGATCTTCACCCCCGGAGGGCACCGGTACGCCAACATTGTGATCCCCTACGGCGCCACGAGCATGGTCAGCGGCATTGAGGCCCGCACCGTCACCCCGGCCGGAAGATCTGTGGAGCTCCGGGATGACGACATCTTTGATGTTAGCCTCTATCCGAATTTCGTCTTCTTCTCCGATCAGCGCGCACGGATCTTCACCCTCCCGGCGATAGAGAATGGTTCTCTTATCGAGTACAGGTACCGCATCAGGATACAGAACCGGGGACTCTGGCATGCATGGAATTTCCAGGAAGATATCCCCGTCCTCCGCTCGCGTTTCACGCTCGTCAAGCCGAGCGAATGGAACATCCTGTTCCGCACGTACGGGCGCGACGTTCCTCCGACCGTCATCACCGCACCGGCAGGGTTCAAGTCGCGCCATGTCTGGGAGACATCCTTTGTCCCCCCGCTCACCTCCGAGTTCGGCATGCCTCCTTCGCAAGAACTCACAGCGAGGCTCGCGCTTGCTCCTGTAGGGTTCTCCGCATGGCCCGATGTCAGCAGGTGGTACCATGACATCGCGGAGCCCCGTATGAGCGGCGGCTCTCTCGTGAAAGCACTCGCGGATTCCCTTACCTTCGGACTGGATTCACCGCGTGCCAGGCTCCAGGCGATTTTCGAGTGGGTCAGGGATCACGTCCGCTACATAGCGGTTGAAATCGGCATCGGCGGCTATCAGCCGCATGATGCGGAAGAAGTCGTGGCGAAGCGCTACGGCGACTGCAAAGATATGGTCGTCGCTGTCTGCGCTCTTGCACGCAGGGCGGACATTCCGGTGCACCCGGTGATGATCAGCACGCATGACAATGGCCGGCCGGACACTTCCCTCCCCTCGCCGTTTCAGTTCAACCACCTGATCGCGTATGCACCGGACGTCCAGCCTGGCGGCATATGGATGGACGCCACCGAGAAAGCCTGCCGATTCTCCACACTCCCCTGGTACGATCAGGGGCGTGCAGTGGTCATCGCATCCAAAGACGCTGACTCCACGCTCCACCTCACACCGACAGCTCGGGCATCAGAAAACAGCCTGCAGGTCCGTTGGGATGCCGTGCTGCAGGAGAACGGAGCCGCGGCCGTTACCGGTACCAATGTGCTGACTGGTGCGGTGGCCACAGAGCTGCGCCATGAGCTACGCTCTGCCCGGCATGCCGAGCAACGGGAATGGCTGGAGAATTTTCTCTCCCACCGCACTCCGGTCGCCGTTCTGGACACATTCATGATCACGGGCCTGGGACCGGAGACTGACTCCCTTGTCGTCTCGTATCAATTCCGCTCTGCATCATTTGCCACACGGAGGCCCTCCACGATGATTCTCCGGCCGCGGGAGATCATCGGCAGCACGCTCTCCAACTACTTCCGCTCGCCATCCCGCACCCATCCGGTGCGCTTTCGCTTCGGCTCACAATCGGCACTGTCGCTCACCCTCCAGGTTCCATCACACTGGGAACCGGCAATTCCGCAGCGGAGCGATTCACTGCAGTCGGCATTCGGCCAGTGGCATGCGACATGGGAGAAGCAAGAGGACACCATTGTGCTCCGCGCCGGCTATGCGATCACGGGAGAGGATGTCCAACCCAGGGACTATCCCGCATTCCAGCGCTTCCTGGATGCCACACGAGTCCGGGACCAGCAGGAACTCATCCTGACGAGAATCCCGTAGCTCTCCTGGGGTTTTTGCTAATCCCTGCCGATTTCGGTACATTAAAATTTATGGAGCCATGGCGCAAGAATCTCTACACGCTCTGGGGCACGCAGTTCATTGCTATGCTGGGGATGAATCTCGTTGTCCCCTTCCTTCCCTTCTTCATCCGTGAACTCGGCGTAACCGATCCCGACGCGCTTGCGCGCTGGAGCGGGCTCGTCTTCGCCGGCCCATTCATCCTCTCCTTCTTCGCCACACCACTCTGGGGCGCGCTCGGGGACCGGTACGGACGGAAGGCCATGGTGGTGCGGGCTATCTTCGGCCTGGCGTTGTCTCAACTGCTCATCGGGTTCTCCCAGGACGTCTACCAGCTCCTGTTCTTCCGGATGGTCCAGGGAGCAATCAGCGGTTTCATCGCGTCCGGGCTCGCACTAATCTCCACGAACACGCCCCGCCAGCACATCGGATATGCGATGGGATTCATACAATCATCCTCCGCGGCCGGGATGGTCTTCGGACCGTTCGTTGGTGGTCTCCTCGCTGATCTGATTGGCTACCGCCCGATCTTTTTCGTCACGGCTGCCCTGTGCACGATAGCGGGCATCGTCGTCATCCTCCTTGTCACCGAGCTGGTCAAAGTGCACCCCGAAGCCCGGCAGTACACGGTGTGGGACAATGTGCAACTCATGTTCCGAGACAAGGGCCTGCGCATCGTCGCCATCACACTGGTGGTTGCGCAGATGTCGGTGCTGATGGTTGAGCCGATCTTTGCCCTATTTGTGGAAGGGTTCGAGGCGGACAGCAAGTACATCTCCACCATTGCCGGGAGCATCTTTTCGATCTCCGGGCTCTTCATGGTAATCTCCGCGCCGTGGTGGGGACGGAGGAACGACCGGACTGAATACCGGAAAAACCTGGTGATTGCACTCGGCGTGATCGGCGTCTGTTATGTGGGTCATCTCCTGGCCGGGTCGCTTGTTCAGCTAGCCGCCCTGCGTGCATTCCTCGGTTTCGCACGCGGCGGGGTCCTCCCGACGCTCTACGCGCTCACCACGGTGTTTACTCCTCCCGAGCGGCAGGGCGGCATGATGGCCATTGCTTCAAGCATGACCGTGCTGGGAAACATGCTCGGACCGGCCCTGGGAGGCATGGTGGCGGGGGCCTTCGGCATCAACGCGCCGTTCGTCGCCAACAGCATACTCCTTGTGTGCACGTGCCTCTTCGTGTGGAAGTACCTGCAGGAACCAATACCTTCACATCTTCCTCAACCGGCAATTGCCGATCCGATCCCGCCCACAGAATAGGGACGACACAGAGCGTATGAACCAACACGAGCGTCTGTACCTTCTGGACGGCATGGCCCTGGTGTACCGCGCGTATTACTCGTTCATCAGCCGCCCCCTCAGGAACAGCCGGGGCCAGAATACAAGCGCGGCATACGGTTTCGCCACGACCCTGATGAAGGTCCTCGAGGACGGGCGGCCCGACCACATTGCCGTCGTGTTCGACACGAAAGAGCCCACCTTCCGTCATGCGATGTACCCCGAGTACAAAGCGACACGCGAGGCCATGCCGGAAGACATGATCCCGCAGCTCGGGTGGATCAAAGAGATCGTGCGCGCCTTCCGCACTCCCCTGCTCGAGCTTGCCGGCTTCGAGGCCGACGACATCATCGGCACGCTCGCCAGGAAGGCATCAGAGTCGAATCTGGTTGCGTACCTCGTCACCGCCGACAAGGATATGATGCAGCTCCTGGGACCCCGCATCCTCATGCTGCGGCCGGGGAAAGGATCGGCCGATCTGGAGACAGTGGACGTCGAGGGAGTCCGGGCGAAATTCGGGGTCGGGCCCGAGCATGTCATCGACGTCCTCGCACTCACAGGCGACAAAACCGACAACGTGCCCGGCGTCCCGGGTATCGGCGAAAAAACCGCCATCCCTCTGATTCAGACCTGGGGTTCGATCGAAAACCTGTACGACCATCTCTCAGAGATCCCGCAGAAAGGCGTGCGGGAGAAACTCGCGAACAACCGGGACCTTGCCTTCCTGTCGAAGCAACTCGTCACCATCAACACCGCCGTGCCGCTGAGCAGCCGCATAGAAGACCTCCGGGCACAGGCGCCGGATCTGGACCTGCTTATCCCGCTCTTCGAGCAACTGGAGTTCAAGGCCCTCATCGCCCGCGTCAGGAAACGGGAAACCCCCGCGTCGTCTGGGGCTGCCGAACCCGCCGATGCCGGCGTGGAAGAGAGCACGGGCGCCGGGGAGGATATGCCGGAAGGGACCGCCTCACAGGTGTCCGCGCAAACGGACATCCTGACAATCGCAACAGACGAACACGTCTACCATTGCGTCACAACGGCGAAGGACCTCAAGGTACTCTGCGAAAGTCTCGCCAGCGCGGACTCCTTCGCATTCGACACTGAAACAACTTCCACCGACGCCATGCGCGCAGCGCTCGTTGGCTGCTCCTTCTGCATCAGGCCCCGGGAGGCATGGTACATAGCCGTTCAGCAATCGCCGGAAGACGCCAGCGGGGATTTGTTCCCGGTCAAGGGATCCGCCGAAAATCCCGCATCTTCGTCCCCGGGGCTGCCGCTGAAGACCGTCATCACTGCCCTCCGGCCCATCCTTGAGGACCCCCGCAAGCAGATCATCGGCCAGAATTTGAAATACGACATGCTCGTCATGCGGCGCCACGGCATCACCGTACCTTCTGCGGCATTCGATACGATGGTGGCCGGCTATCTGCTCCGAGCCGACGGACAGCACTCGCTTGACAGCATGGCGCTAGACCTCCTCCATTACCGGATGGTATCGTACGACGACCTCACGGGTACGGGAAAAAGCCGGGTTCCGATCACCGCCGTGCCCGTGGACCGCGTGGCGGAGTACGCGGCAGAGGATGCGGACTTCACCATGCGCCTGAGCCAGATTCACCAAACCCGGCTGGCCGATGCAGGGATGAGTGAACTCGCGTCTTCCGTGGAATTTCCCCTGATCACGGTCCTCACGGAAATGGAATACAATGGCGTCCGTCTGGACACCGGCTATCTTGGCGGAATGGGCAAGGAGATCGAGCGGCAGCTCCAGAACCTGGTGGCGGACATCCACCGTCATGCCGGCCACGAATTCAACATCAACTCCACACAACAACTCGGAGAGATCCTCTTCAAGGACCTCCATCTGCCTCCGGTGAAGAAGACGAAGACCGGATTCTCCACGGATGTCACGGTGCTCGAGTCGCTGAGAGGCCAGCACGCGATCATCGATGCGCTGCTGGAGTACCGGCAGCTTTCGAAACTGAAATCGACGTATGTGGACGCTCTTCCCTCCCTTCTCCATCCTGAAACGGGCCGGGTTCACACTTCGTTCAATCAGACGGTGGCGGCGACGGGGCGTCTCTCCTCGAGCGACCCCAATCTGCAGAACATCCCGATCCGCACGGAGCTGGGGCGCGAGATCCGCCGCGCGTTCATCCCGCGCGACGCGGACTGGAGCATTCTTGCGGCCGACTACTCACAGATTGAACTCCGCGTCATGGCGCACATCTCCGGAGACTCCGCTCTTCGCGATGCTTTCCGGCTTGGGGAGGACATCCATGCCACGACCGCGGCCAAAGTGTTCGGCGTGAGCCCGGAGAACGTGACGCGGGAGATGCGGAGGAAGGCCAAGGAAGTGAATTTCGGGATCATGTACGGCATCGGGCCGTTCGGCCTGGCCAACCGGCTCGGCATCTCGCAACCCGAGGCGAAAGAGATCATCGCCCGCTACTTCGAGCGATTCCCCGGAGTGAAGAACTACATCCAGGAGACCCTCGAACATGCCAGGCGGACAGGGTACGTTCAGACGCTGCGGGGACGCCGCCGCTACCTGCCGGACATCGCCAGCAAGAATCAGAATATCCGGGGGAATGCGGAACGGCAGGCTATCAACATGCCGATTCAGGGGACATCGGCAGACATGATCAAGATCGCAATGGTGAATCTCTCACGGGCGCTGAAGACGCACCAGCTGCAAAGCCGGCTTCTCCTGCAGGTGCACGACGAGCTGATCTGTGAGGTGCCGCCCGGCGAGAAACAGCGGATGAAGGAGGTCGTGACGCAGGTAATGCAGGAAGCGCTGCCGCTTGACGTGCCCATTCGAGTCGACGCAGGAGTCGGACCGAACTGGCTGGAGGCAAAATAGCCGGCTGCACTCACTACTAAGAAGTCACCGGTGGCTTCGTCCGCCAGTTCAGGAGGAGTGCTGCGCCAAAAAGGATCAACGCAAACGGCCAGTACGTGCTGATGGCCGAACGCACCACACCCTCATCCAGCATGTCCATTTCCGTCAAAAGAATCGCAGCGCCCACGCCCAGGAACAACACTGATGGAACCGCAAGGTGCCAGTCTCTCGGGCGGAGTGCAACCGTAAGGCCGAAAGCGATGCCTATGGAGATGAGCGCGAGCGGCAGACCGTACCACGGTGGAATGTCAAGCACGCCCGAGGTACGCAGGAACGAAATTACTCCATAGCAGAGCAACAGCGTCCACCAGAAGACGTCCCCTCCGTGTTTCCTGAACTTCCGGATAATCATGACCAGCGCTACACCGGCCAGGCCGGCCGAGATCACTACCGGCCAGCTGAATGGCAGAAGCTCCAACTTGTGTACGAGCAGCACCACGCCAACGAGAACGAGCATGATGCCCCAGAAGGCCGGTTTGTTACGAACTGCATTTGCCATGGGTTTCTCCTTACACTGCGACTACAGTGGCTGCGGGAGTCTGTTCAGGTTCAAGCGGGAGCACGATCGCGAGCACGATATACAGAATGAGCATGATTCCGATGGATGCGAATCCGGCCATGACGAAGAGGAGGCGGACGATCACCGGATCGATCTGGACATACGCCCCGATGCCTCCGCAGACTCCTGCAATCTTCTTGTTCAGGCGCGTCCGGACGAGTCGCGGACGGGCTGGGCCAGCAGGTTCCGCCGGCGCCGCCGTCTCACCACCTGGTTCAGCCGCAGGGTGCTCCGCGGAGACCGTCAACGAATTCCGCCCTCCGAACAGGAAGCCAACGCCAGCTAGGATCAGGATGACCGGGATCACGACTCCGATGGAAAGTCCCCACCAGTTGTGCCAGAAGTGCAGACCGAGATTCCCGGCCAACCAGAACAACCCGACTATCACGAGGAGAACGCCCCAGAATGTCGTGTTCGAACGGCTGGCTGTCGCGGGTGGTGCCCCTGCCGTCTGGCTGGGGGGAGGAGCCGGGTCCTTTGGCATCAGAATCATCGCGGCGATATAAAGGAGAATCCCTGAGCCTCCCAGTATCGTCAGCAGTACCCAGGCAATCCTGACCAGGGTCGGATCCAGGTTGAAATACGCTGCAACGCCCCCGCACACGCCGTCAATCATGCGGTCGGTGCGGCTCTTCGTGAGACGCCTGATTTCAGCAGATGTGCTCATGGAATCCTCCTTCGCGCCCGAAAGCGGCCTTTCTCCTTACACTTTACGCAAAAGTGATGGCGATGTTGCACTCTGTGGACCGTGTGTGCATCCCTTGCGGGGGACAACGGGTGGGAGGAGGGGGAGGGGGCGCCGTAGTGCAAAGAAGTCGGACGGCGCCCCGGGAGGAAGATGGTGGACGGCGTCGTAGTACAAAGAAGGCGGACAGCG
>Ga0316605_10001092_pt1 | contig 16249 bp, 12 predicted proteins | sample OWC_soil_day20_n_FD_207666 | JGI IMG/M metagenome (GOLD analysis project Ga0316605, IMG submission 207666) | Wetland soil microbial communities from Old Woman Creek delta, Ohio, United States - OWC_soil_day20_noCT | ecosystem: Environmental > Terrestrial > Soil > Wetlands | place: USA: Ohio... | reverse complement strand
ATGGAATATTTTTTCCATCGGCACCAAAAACGGAAGTCATTCCGATTTTCTTTCCAATTAATCCAGGCATTGGTTGTTAATTTGGTGTTTTTTAAATTATTAGTAAATCCCGCATAAAATTTGCGGGGAGCAAAGATACGACAAAATCTTTTAAATGCAATAGGTGAGCAGAATATATGAACAAGATATTCACAATTTGAGGTTAAAATTTTACCTCACTCAAATCTAAGTCAGCAGCGAATGCAGGTTGGAAACTATAAGTTTTACCGCGATGGCAAGAAGTATGATTCCAAAAAATTTCCTCATAACGTATATGCCACTCTTTCCAATTTTTCTAGAAATAAGATCGAGGTTGCTGAGTACAAAATATACAACGACAATATTAAGAAACAGAGCAACAATAATGTTCAGCACATCGTATTCCGCCCGGAGAGACAGCAGGGTAGTAAAAGAGGCCGCTCCTGCAATGAGAGGAAAAACAATCGGTACAATTGTAGCCGAGTCTGTGGGTCCGTCATCTTTGAATATCTGAATGCCAAAAATCATTTCAATGGCCAAAACCAGAAGGACAAGCGCGCCGGCCACCGCAAAGGAGGAAATATCAACCCCGAAAAGCCCAAGCATTGCCTGACCCAAAAACAGGAAAGCAACGAGAATCGCAAATGAAATTACAGCAGCATTGAGAGGACTGAAGCTTTTCTTCTTCTCCTTCATTCCGATAATTATCGGCACCGAACCCAAAATATCTATCACAGCAAACATTACTATGAATGCGCTGAATATATCTTTTATGCTGAAATTCATATGCTGAGTATTTTTACAAAGATATAAAAAAAGCCTCTTAATCTGCCGATCAAGAGGCTTTCAGGTGCTCGGGACGGGAATCGAACCCGTACGGACATTTCTGCCCACAGGATTTTAAGTCCTGCGTGTCTACCTATTCCACCACCCGAGCCCATTTCGCTAAAAATGAAAGACTCATTGGCGAGCACCATCTTTAAGAACTATCCGGAAAACAAAAAAATTCCGGTGATAACTTATCCAAAAAAACCTCTCCTGCTGGCGGAGAGGTTTTTTGAAGAGCGGAAAACGAGACTCGAACTCGCGACCCTAACCTTGGCAAGGTTATGCTCTACCAACTGAGCTATTTCCGCATTTGGGACTGCAAAAGTAATAATTTTTTTACAAGCTCCAAAAATATTTCAAAAAACCTGACGCCTTTTTAAACGACCGATTCAAACTCTTTCAAAAATCTTACATCATTTTCAAAATAGAGCCTTAAATCCTTTACCTGCCATTTGAGCATGGCAATTCTTTCAATACCCATTCCAAATGCAAATCCGGAATAAACTTTACTGTCTATGCCGTTTGCCTCAAGAACATTCGGGTCAACCATTCCGCATCCCATGATTTCAAGCCAGCCTGTTCCTTTGCAGATGTTACAGCCGGCACCTTTACATATATTGCAGCTTACATCCACCTCGGCACTTGGTTCGGTAAACGGGAAATACGATGGCCTTAACCTTATCTGAGTGTTTTCTCCAAACATCTCTCTCGCAAAAAGCAAAATCGCCTGTTTAAGATCGGCAAAAGAGACACCTTTATCTATATAAAGCCCTTCCACCTGATGGAAAATACAGTGTGCCCGCGCCGAAATAGCCTCGTTCCTGAACACTCTGCCCGGACACATAATGCGGATGGGGAGCTTCATGTTTTCCATTGACCTCACCTGCACAGAGCTTGTATGCGTACGAAGAAGTACGGGGTTTTCGCCTTCCGATATGAAAAAGGTATCCTGCATGTCGCGTGCCGGGTGCTCCGGAGGAAAGTTGAGCGCTCCGAAAACATGCCAGTCGTCTTCAATTTCCGGCCCCTCAGCAATTGCGTATCCAAATTTATTGAAGATTGACAATATTTCCGCTCTGGTAACAGATATTGGATGCCTTGAGCCCAACTCAAGATTGTCTCCAGGCTTTGTAAGGTCATACTGAGGGTCTTCTGCCTCCATGCCCTCTTCCATCATAACCTTTAACTCATCTATTTTTTGTGTTGCAGCAACTTTCAGTTTGTTGAGTACCTGACCAAGCTCTCTTTTCTGTTCGGGTAAAACATCACGGAACTCGTCAAAAAGTTGAGTTATTGTCCCTTTTTTTCCAAGCAACCGAACTCTTATCTCTTCAATCTCCTGCTCTTTTTTTGCTGCAAGTTGCTCTATTTCTGCAAGCAACTTCTCAATTTTATCTCTCATCTTTCAAAAATTTGAGCTACAAAGGTAATAATTCTTTTATTGCTCTCTCCAATTGTGGGTCTTTAGACTCAAGTCTGTCTTTAAAAGTATTCTTTACATAAATATCAGGAACAACTCCCGATGATTCAAGATCCTTTCCATTAAGCGAATAACAACCCCACGCAGGGAGCCTTACACTTGACCCGTCCACAAGGCGTACTCCCGAAGTAAAGATAATCCATCTGTAGGTTTCTGTTCCCACCAGTTTGGCTATCGAAAGAGTTTTTATTCCGTTTGAAGTAACTTCGGCGTCACTGAGGCTTCGTTCGTTTATCAGCACAATAATCGGCCTGTCGCCCGGTGTGACGTTCGGATGCGTATTAATCTGATTATTCCTGTAACTCCATTTGAAGTGCTGTTTCTGGCTCAGGAAGTCAATTACCTCCTTATGCACATTTCCTCCGTTATTAAAGCGCAAATCCAGTATGAGCGCTTCCTTGTGCACAGCGTATGTGTTCATGTCTACAAGGAAATTGTTGAGCGACTCCGGAGACATATCTCTCATGTGTACATAAGCAATTTTGCCGCCGCCAAGTCTGTCCACAACAGAGCGGTTGCTGTCTTCCCATTCTGTATAGAGCAGCGAACGGATATCTCCTGATGACATTGTGTGAAGCCTGACGTCGAACTCCGAATTTCCATTTCCTTTTACGGACCTTGCAAACCTCAGCACGATTTCGTCTCTTCCTGCCGGAGAGACAAAGTATTTCTCTCTGTTTACCTTTTTATCAACTTTTACTCCGTTTACAGCCACAAGTTCGTCACCTTTCATCAGCGGATTTCCGGAAAAATCGGATTTTGACCCGCTTACAATTCTGTCCAGAATATATGGTTTATCATTATCAAACATTAATCCCGTTCCGGCAGAAATATACTTTACAGGGGTATCCTCGTCTTTGCCGAATGTGCTGAAACCCATGTGGGAAGAGTTGAGTTCATTGAGCATGTCGTTTAGTAATGTCCTGAGTTCATCCCGGCTCTTTACAAGGGGAAGAAAACCTGCATAGTAATCCTTCTTGGCTTTCCAGTCTACCCCATGAAATTTAACATCGTAAAAATTCTGATCAAGAGTTGCCCATACTTCATAGAACATCTGATTGAATTCGTTTTGGATATTCTTTGAGAACGTATACTTAATTTCAATTTTTGCTGATGTTGCCGCCCCCGGATCAAGCTTGAACAACCCCTCTCTGCCAAGCACAAAAAGGTCCTTTCCGTTTGAAACATACTTATAAATTGAAACAATACCCTTGACTTTTTGAGCAGGCTTCTCATCCCAGTCTTTCAGCTCCTGAACATAAAGTCCGTTTTCGCCTTCGTGATTTGAAACATAGAACAAGAAAGTTTTATCCTTCTGTACAAATATGTACGGAGATTCCTGAGCACCTTTTTCCACTACCTTTTCATATCTGCGCTGAATATAGGTGCGGTTGATAACAACAGAAGAATCCTTTACCGCTTCGGGTTTGCCAAAAAGTTTATCATACTCGGCACCTTCAAATGGTTTGCAAACTTTGTCGAGCGAAACTTTAAAAAGCTGAAAAGACGTGCCTCTGGGAAAACTTGGAGTATATCTGTCTGCAGTAAAATAGAGATACTTTCCATCCGGAGAGAAAACCGGATCATCTTCATATGTTGCAGAGTTTGTAAGATTAACAATTTTCTTGTCGGTAAAACTGTAAATAAACAAATCTCTTTCAAACAGATTTACGGCAGAAAAGGCCATGAATTTATCGTCGGACGAAAAGCTTATGCTATAATTCTGGAAAGCCCAAAACTCCCCTTTTGCAACCTCTTCAGTTTTATCATCAGCAAAATTTAATGTCATTACAGAGCCTGAGCCATTTACAAATGCCAATATCTTCCCTTTATGAGACCTTGTGAGGCTGCGGGCATTTGATTCGGATTTAAATACAATCTTTTCTTCGCCAGAAACATCTGCCGGTTGTTTGAAAATATTTGTAAATCCAAGATTAGTCCTTGTGTAATAAAGAGTCTTGCTGTCGTCTCCCCAGACAACCTCACCGACTCTCTCGTTTGAAGGGGTATTAATCTGTTGAACAAAGTTTCCTTTTACATCACTTACAAACAGCAAGCCCCTGAAAGCAAAAGCCAGTTTCTTACCATCAGGCGAAACAGCGGCATCCTGAGGAGTCTCTACTTTATATGAAGCGTCGTTTACAGTTCTGTTTTCCACAACTTCAATTTCCGGCTGAACAGACTTGCCGGACTGAGTGTCCGAAAGTGTTATTTTATACCCTTTCAGATAGACAATTTTTGAACCGTCTGCGCTAATTGCAGGGTACTGGACAGATTCATCAAACTTTGTTATCCATTTTTTTGCGTTTCCCTCCAGCTTAACAATATTGTCCTGACCGTTCAGCTCGTCTGATACATAGTAGAGATTACCTTTTGTATCTGTAAGCGGCCATATATCCTTGCCAATATTGGTTGTGACTTCACGGTATTCGTTTTTTGAAGGATTCCATGAGATTATATTTGAGTTATGCTCCCCTTTGTATCCTTTTCTTGTTGCAAACCTGTACGACTCGGTAGATTCTGTGAATAAAAACTCTCCGGTGACCGGATTCTGAACAAGATTTGCAATTGTATTAAAATAATTAGCGAAAAGTCTTTTTGGAGTTCCTCCTTCAACCGGAACAGAATAAGTGCTTATAGTGTTATATCTGTTAGATTCGAAATATATCGTTTTTGAATCCGGGGACCAGGATACCGGTACATCGCCTGCATCATGAAAGGTAAGCTGAACAATCTCCCCTCCTTTAACGGGAACCACATATACGTTGTTATTTCCTGTTTCGTTTGAAGAGAAGGCAAGATACCTGCCATCGGGAGAAACTCTCGGATTTGACTCAATACCAGCCATAGACACAACCCTTAAGGCAAGCCCTCCGCCTGAAGACACTTTAAAAATGTCCCCGACATAGGAAAAATAGATTGCAGAACCATCCGGGGCCAGCGAAGGTCTGGACGCAAAAATTACACTCTCTGCATTTACGCTCACTGCTGCAAAAAGAGATGTCAAAAGCAAAAAAAACTTTTTCATATAATTTGACTGATTTTAACTATTTAGACCAGTTTACGGCACTCCTCCGAAGCGGCATTGTCATGCACCTTGCACCTCCCCCGCCTCGCGGAAGTTCAGAACCATCAATAGTCACAACGCACTTGCCCACCTTTGAAAGGTCGCGTTTTCCGTTAACAACATCCCACGCAGGGATTATTTCAAAATCCATTTTGTCCAGTTCGTTAAGAGTATGGACATTCCTCGCATAGGACATAACTTTCCCCGGTTCAAAAGCGAAGAAATTTGCACCACTGTGCCACTGTTCTCTCTCCTGGTTCCATTCGTCTGCATTGCCTCCGCAAATGATTGGCTCCACTTCCATACCCAGTTTTTTAAGTATCGAAGGTATGTTATTTACAGTCTTTATCTTTGTAACACGCCCTCCCTCAATTGTCATATGTACTGTCTGGTACTGATTATCATTAAGTATCAGAGGTTCAAAAACCATTGCTTTGTCTACATCCAGAAGAGTAAACACCATATCCAGGTGAATAAATGACTCCGGAGAATCCGGGAGTTGCTGAACAATAACATGCCTCTTTTCAGGACCTTCGGTTTTGCAAAGCCTGTTTACAAGCAGGTCGATACCATTGCTGCTTGTCCTCATTCCGTTTCCTACAATTAAAATATCTTCTCTTGCAATAAGGATGTCGCCACCTTCCATGAATATCTCCTCGTTACCGGGCTGAAAATCGTGAGCATTGATAACTTCACAATCAAAGAAGTTCGGATTTTTGAAAATTGCCTCTGTTATGAGCGATTCTCTCATCCTCACTTTACTTGCCATCTTGCAAATTAAAGCTCTGCTGCCTATTGAAACAGCTGCATCTCTGGTAAAGTAAAAGTTATAAAGCGGCAACAAAGCATAGTAATCGTCCTTTAAATATGCAGTGAGAGTGTTTATCCTCGCTGGAAGTCCCTCAATAAGAACATTTGCAAGATTTCTGGAAGACATCTCCATAAGATATTCAAAATAGTCCGTAACATTCTCTGTTACACATATTTTCCCCACAAGAGCTTCCCTTTCGCTGTGGTTGTCAAGAATTTTAATTAGTAAATCCTTAATCTGATATATTTTCGCCACTTTTGAAAGTACCCCTGATACCTGCTCATACTCCTTTTGTGCAATGGAAAGATTTAGGATATCGCTATAAAGCGCCCTTTGCGCGTTCCTTGGAGTCATGTTTTCCACCTCTGCGCCAGGCGAGTGCAGCAATACTGCCTCCAGTTTGCCTATTTCGGATTGTACCTCAATTTTTAGAGGATTGTTTGCCATAAGTCTTTATTATTGATATTTTACAAATTCATTAAGCGGAAGGTCTGTGAGGATGCTTTTAAAAGCCGATTCCTCTCTCGGGCAAATTAACAGAACATCGTCTGTATTGATAACCATAAAATTGTCCAGCCCGTTTGCTACCACCAGTTTGTTCTTTTCAGCAGAAACAATAATCGAGTTACTTACTTTGCCCATTAAAGTATCCCCTCCCCTGATTATGTTTCCATTTTCATCAGTATCAACATGTGAATACATAGATTCCCATGTTCCAAGATCGGACCATCCGAAAGATGCAGGATATACAAGTGCTTTTCCTGTTTTTTCCATTATACCGTAGTCCACCGATATGCTGGTACATTCTTCGTAAACCCCCTTGATAAACTCCTCTTCATCTGGAGTATAATATATACCCTTTCCCTTTTGAAAAAGTCCCGATATATCGGGTTGCAGTTGCTCGAGTTCGGCTTTTATGGCAAGAAGGTTCCATATAAAAATCCCGGAGTTCCACAAAAATTCCCCGCTCTCCACAAATATCTTTGCCAAATCCTGACTCGGTTTTTCTGTAAACGTTTTAACCGTATATGCTACATTGCCCTTTATACTCACCGGGGTTCCCTTATTGGCCTGAATATAACCGTATGCCGTTTCCGGCCTTGTCGGGTTTATGCCAAGTGTCATAAGTACATTGTGGTTATCGGCGTATTCCAGTGCTGTATTGATTGTGTCAAGAAAAATATCCTCGTTAAGAATAAGGTGATCGGAAGGGGCCACCACAACAGATGCGTTTGAATTTTTCTCCAGAAGTTTATAGGTAGCATACGCTACACAGGGTGCTGTATTTCTACGGTAAGGCTCAAGCAGAATATTTTCCGGAAGAATATCCGGTATCTGCTCCATTACAAGTTCTTTATATTGAGAAGAAGTAACAATGAGTATGTTTTCAACAGGCATTATGCGGGAAAATCTTTCAAACGTCTGCTGAAGGAATGTTTTTCCGAACCCCAAAATATCCAGAAACTGTTTTGGTTTTGAGTTCCTGCTCACAGGCCAGAAACGGCTTCCGATTCCGCCGGCCATTATTATACAGTAGTTGTTCTTATTCATTTCCGGAAAATTATTTATTACCATCGCGGTGCAAAAGCGTCCGGAAAATATTCAATTATGAAATCTTCACCTTTTAAAAAAACAGAAACGATATCGAACTGGATTTCATATTTGATTCTTTTCCTGACTATATAGTCTCTTGCTGCCGAAATTATTTTATTTTGTTTCTTTAAATTAACGCTTTCGTATGGATCCCGCAACCCGGGGAAATTCAGGGATTTCACCTCAACTATATGAAGAATCTCCTTCCCTGTCATAATAAGATCTATCTCTTTGTGACCCGACCTCCAGTTTCTTTCCAGAGTAACTAACCCAATAGAGCACAGGTATTCCTCCGCTATCATCTCGCCCTTTTTCCCCCTCCGCAATCTCTCACACCCCTCCATAAGCTCTCTTTTATACAAATTTAATAAAAATTAAGGGCTGTCCAAATCGGGTAACCTCTTTGTTTTCATTTTTACATTAAATCTCCGGCGACGAGTTGCGTTTTAATATCAACCATCTATACACTGCCAACTAATCTCTTCGGGCTTGTGCGTCCTCAGTCGCGTTGCTCCCTCCGGCCGAATCGCCCTCATCAATTAGATGGCAATGAAAGAAAATGAATAGTGATTTTCAACTCGCCGCCGGGTTACTCAAGGAAAGACAACAAAAAAGGCTGCCCGAGTTGGACAGCCTATTGATTATTAAGTGGTTTCGAATTAGAAGAGCAAACGGATACCAAGCTGCATTCCCCAGGTACTTCCTGTTGATACAGAGTTGATTTGCTGATTCTTCGCGTCGAAGTTTGCTATATCTGTTGCATTAAGAGTATAAGTAGGTTGTCCACCTGCATTAACACCCATGTACTTCAAAGGCATAATCACATCGTATGAGTTAGCAAGACCTGATCTGGTATAAATACCCCAGTTTTTGCTAAGGAGGTTTCCTGCATTAACGATGTCAAGACTCAATTGAAGTGTGTAACGACGGTCTGTACCGAAGTTTGCGAATACATCCTGAATAACTTTCACATCCCAACGGTTTTTCCAAGGATTAACAACACCGAATCTTTCGGCATATTGTCCCTGGCGTTTGCTTAGATATTTATCATTCTGAACATACTCCATGAATTTATCACTTTGCTCCTGAGCAGTCATTTTACCGGCTACATCAACAAATGCCAATTCGTATTTATTGTTAGGAACATAGATAAGGTCAGATGAAGCACCGTCGCCTGTCATGTCATTTGAGTAGGCAACTGAAGAACGGCCCTGAGCTGCACCATTATAGTAGATAGAAATAGATGTTGCAAAATTCTTTGCGTATTCAATTCTGTAGGTTAACGAACCAACTACTCTGTGAGGAACTGCAAAGCTTGAGTAGCTAAGTTGCGGGCTGTTAAGATTGAATGCGTCAAGGTTGCTTGTCCATGCAGAGTAAGCAGATGAACCAGGGTTCGCAGAAAGGTCCTTCGAAAGGTTAAATGTGTATGCAATCATACCCGAAAAACCATACTGGAAGTTTTTGGTCAGTTGAGCTGTAAACAGAGCCTGATAACCTTGGTCTGAGTTGTCAAGAACCATTGCCGAAGCAACGTTGCTGTTAACTTTATTTCCACTCCAGTATGCGCGTTTGTCTGCACCGGAGAATACTCTGTTAGGATTAGGAAGGTTAACGTTCTTTTGAACGATTGAGTTAATATCCTTAGAGAAGAGAGCTTCAACTGTGAAAATCATATTAGCAGGAAGTTCAAAGTCACCTGCAAGGTTTGTTCTCCAGATCTGAGGCATCTTAAAGTCTTTCTTAACTTCTGCAAGTGCAGAACCTGAAGCAAGTGTACCACTCATTGTAGGAGGGAAGAGAGTAGGGTATTTTGCGACCTGAGCTTTGAAATCAGGATTAAATCTGAAATCGGCAGGAAGTTTTGTATCTGCAAGACCAACTTCGGGACTCTGAACTGTACCTGATGAACTTGGCTGGTTTGTAAACCATACGAAAGGAAGCACTCCCGAGAAGATACCTGTACCTCCGCGAACCTGAATACTTCTGTCGCCCTTAACGTCCCAGTTGAAACCAACGCGAGGGTTGATTTGAACTTTGCTGTTTGGCCACTCGCCTACTTTAAACTTATAACCTGCAAAATCCAGTGCGGCAATACCAGGATTGTCCACTAATTTGTTGTGGTAAAGAGGAAGCTCGGCACGAATACCATAAGTAACTTTGAAATCCTTGTTAAGTTGCCATTCATCCTGTATGTATGCACTTGCAAGACCGAAGCTCATCTTAACACCAGTGATGTCTTGTCCTTCGTAACCATAAGTAACACCAAATCCGGTAGGTTTTGCATCATTGATGAAATCGTCAAGCGATTTGTATCTGTAGTAGCTTGTTCCCTCACGGATGTAAGAGTTGTTTACGAAAATGTTGTCGTATGCAAGACCTGCAGTGATTGTGTGTTTGTCCAGGTTAATAGTGAAGTTGTCAATTACAGAGAAAGTGTTGTTCAACACCTGATTCTTGTAGCTGAAAAGTTCATAACCAAAAGACATATAAGGATCGCCGTCTTTGTAAATGTCAACGAATGGGAAAAGATCGCTGTTCGAAGTTCTTTTTGGGTCTGTTGTTGCTGTATATGAAACCAGGAACTTGTTTGCGAATTTCGAACCGAATGTACTGTTTAACTCAGCTGCGAAAGCGTCAATTGCATTTTCATTGCCATAGAATGAATTTGAGAATGAAATTGATTTGTCGGAAACACGGCTGTAATTAGATCTGGATATGCCCGGAGGGCCTGAAGTAGCATTTGTAAGATTAGTAGAAGTATTTCTCATTCTGTTGTATCTCAGAGCAAACTTGTGATTTTTTGCAATGTTCCAGTCGATACGTGCGAGAACCTTATAGTTGCTTGAAGGGAACGCAGAGAAATTCTGATATTCACCCGGATCATAATTGTATTTTGAAAGAAGGTGTGCTTTAGCTCTTTCAAGATCGGTAACAGTTGTGCGTGAAATTTTGTTTGTAAGATCAACTACACCGTTTGTGCTTGGTTCCCATCCGCTGCTTGGCACGATTTCTTTTTCGTACTCACCGCTAAAGAAGAAGAATAATTTGTTCTTAATGATTGGACCACCAACGGTAATACCATATACACTTGAACTTCTTTCACGGGCACTTTTAACAATTGCGTCACCAACTTTTTCACCGGTGAATGATTTTGGCCTCAGGTATGTATAAACTGATGCCTTAATTGTGTTGTCTCCACTCTTTGTTACAGCATTGATAGCTGCTCCTGTGAATTGTGACTGACGAACATCATAAGGTGCAAGGTTAACGGAAACCTCGGCAATAGCGTCCATAGAAATTGGCTGAGCTGTACCGCCTGGCATTGCACTGCTGGACAGACCGAAGTTATTGTTGAATGCTGCACCGTCAATTGTTACAGTGTTGAAACGACCGTCACGACCTGCAAATGAAGTTCCGTTTGCCTGTGGAGTCATTCTTGTGAAATCTGTAATACTGCGGCTGATTGAAGGGAGGCTGGTGAGCTGTCTGGTACTGATGTTCATAGAAGCACCGGTTCTGTCGCTGTTCAGAATTGGATTTGCAATTCCTGCAGTAACAACAACCTCGCTGAGGTTAACAGTCTGCTCTGTAAGTGTTGCATTGTGTACATAGTTTTCACCCAGTCTTAGAGTAATGTTCCCGGATTTAGTTGAGCCAAAACCGAGGAAAGACACTTCTGCAGTGTAAGGACCGCCAACACGCATGTTCTGAATGCGGTAGTTCCCTGCGTTGTCTGTTATCGCATAATACTGAGTGCCGGACGGGGTGTGAACAGCGATAACAGTAGCTCCGATGACAGGAGTCCCGTTTGCCTCTGTAATTCGTCCGCTCATAGTAGATGTAGTAACCTGTGCATAGGCTGCAAAGGCCACAAACAAGCTAAGGGCCATTAGGGCAAATTGCTTAATTGTTTGTTTCATAGATATTTATATAAGTTGTTTGGTATTCCGTCGCAAAATTAGCAAAATCGAGTATAAAAATGGCAATAAATTTCGAATATTTAACATTTGTGTAACCTTTTTACGCATTTTGTCAAAAATGTGTATATTTGCACCAGACATGTGGAGAGATTTGACTGCTTGCAACCACACCAAAAATGCTAAAATTGTCTATAATACAGCCCATTGGCACTCATTACCGTTTATTGGGATGTTCTCAAAAGAAGCATAATATTGCAGCAATTCAAACACTTTCCCGTCGTAAGTGTTAATTATTAATTTACTTAAATAAAGCGCAATTTTATGCCATATCTATTTACATCGGAATCGGTGTCTGAAGGACACCCGGACAAGGTTGCAGATCAGATTTCTGACGCAATTCTTGATGAATTTCTAAGGCAGGACCAAAACTCAAAGGTTGCCTGCGAAACATTTGTGAGCACCGGACTTGTTGTTGTTGGCGGAGAGGTAAACTCAAACGCCTATGTAGACATCCAGACCATCGCAAGGGGAGTAATCAACCGCATTGGCTATACCAAGGCCGAATATATGTTTGACGGCAATTCATGTGGTATTCTTACCGCAATTCACGAACAATCTGCAGATATAAACAGAGGTGTTGATGTTGCAGTAAGTGACGAACAGGGTGCCGGCGACCAGGGAATGATGTTCGGCTATGCAAGTACCGACACGGAGGAGTATATGCCGCTTCCTCTCACTCTTTCACACATTGCTCTGCTCGAACTGGCAAAAATCCGCAGGGAGGGAAAAGAGATGAAGTATCTCAGGCCGGATTCAAAATCGCAGTTCACTATTGAATATGACGATAACAATAACCCGATTCGTGTTCATACAATCGTAATTTCAACACAACATGACGATTTTGACCCGGATGAAAAGAGAATGCAGGCGAAGATTAAGAGTGATGTACAAAACATCCTCATTCCAAGGATTCTAAACAGGCTTCCCAAGCACACCCGCGATCTATTCAAGGGCGATTACATCCTTCACGTAAATCCTACAGGCAAATTTGTAATCGGAGGCCCGCACGGCGATACCGGACTTACCGGCAGAAAGATAATCGTTGATACATACGGCGGCAAAGGTGCACACGGCGGCGGAGCATTCTCAGGTAAAGATCCGAGCAAAGTTGACCGTTCTGCAGCCTATGCAGCCCGTTATATTGCGAAAAACCTAGTTGCAGCAGGTGTTGCAAAAGAGGTTCTTGTACAGCTTGCCTATGCAATCGGAGTTGCACAACCCGTAAGTATCTTTGTGAATACATACGGAACTTCAAAATTTAATGATGTGGAGATATCAAATATCGTTTCAAAAATATTTGACCTTCGTCCTGCAAAAATCATTGAAAAGCTTCAGCTGAAATACCCGATTTATGAAGCAACAGCGGCATACGGACACATGGGAAGAGATCCGTTTACAAAAGAAATTGAAATTCTGGTGAAAGGAGTTCCTGTTAAAAAAGAGGTTCAGTTTTTTGCATGGGAAAAACTCGATGCAGTTGACAAAATCAAAGAGGCATTCAAACTCTCTTAATTCAGTTAATTCAGTTGCAGACAGATTAAAAAAGAAGTGGGGCTTAGCGGCTCCACTTTATTTTTTTTCCAAACCCCAGCCTGTTGTCGGTAAACTTGGCTTCCGTAATGGTGAGTTTCCAAAGGTCGCCCCCTTTTAAAATTGCATAGGGAAAACGCTTAAGGTATTTCATTTTGTACGGGCCCAAAAAAGAGTCGTCACATTTTTCAATAACCGCCTTAAACTGAAGACCGCGTATCTCTCCAATTGTATCTGTTTCAAGAGCAATGCCTCCGGCAACAACATCTCTTTTTACGGCAATCTGAATATGTCGGGTGTGATCTTCAGAAGTTATGAGGAACGCCGATTCTTGTTCAATAAATGCATAAAAGGCATGAGAACACCAGATATCGGATTCATCACAAACCGCCAGGGTGAGAAGATGGTGTTCACCTATGAATTTAATTAATCTGTCCGGTAATTTTCCGGTTTTGCCGGATTCGTCGTGTATTTGTTCCATCAGATTTTACGAACTAAATGTGCTTTGGGTGCTTTGCTGCATTTCCGGCATCTTCCCACAGATACACCTTGTCGGAACGGCGGAGTTTCTCTCCCGCAGGAACCGGAATTGAGCAGTATTCTCCTTTTACCGCTTTGGCAACGGGAGTGAGATCGGTTCTTATCTCAGTTACGATGTGCTGCAAAACACCTGTTGATGGCCCTTCAATAAGGATTTCATCTCCCGGCTTAAGCTCTCCTGTCTCGATGAGTACCTCGGCTACAGACAGGTTACTGAAAAAGTTGGTCACTTTTCCTATATATCTTTTCTTTTTTGTTGCTTTATTTCCGTAAACATTGCTCCACTCTCCCAGTTTCGCTCCCTGATAATATCCGTCCCAGAAGCCCCTGTTAAAAACTTCCGAAACTCTTTTTTCAAGTGAAAGAATCAGTTCCGGAGTATATCTTCCCTCACACACTGCATCGGCGGCCTCTCTGTATGCAGCTGAAACGGCTTTTACGTATTCGGCCGAACGCGCTCTCCCCTCTATTTTAAATACTCTTATTCCCGCATCAATTATTTTGTCCACAAATGCGATAGTAGACAAGTCTTTGGGGGACATAATATATTTATTGTCTACTTCAAACGACCGGCCGGTTTCCCTGTCGGTAACCTCGTACGAGCGCCGGCACAGCTGATAACACGATCCTCTGTTTGCAGAAGCATTATACTCATGAAGACTAAGGTAGCATTTGCCGGAAACGGCCATACAAAGCGCTCCGTGGCAAAACAGTTCGAGCCGCAAAGGCTCGCCCGACGGCCCCTTGATTTCTTCTCTGTCGATAGTCTCTTTTATCTCTCTTATCTGGTTTAGATTCAGCTCCCTTGCCAAAACAATCACATCCGCAAATTTTGAGTGATATCTGAGACTTTCGGAATTTGACACATTAAGCTGAGTAGATATATGAATCTCCATTCCCCTTTCTCTTGCATAGAGAATCACGGCCATATCAGATGCAATTATCGCTGAAACCCCTGCTGCAACTGCGGCATCTATTGTTTCGTGCATAGCGGGAATGTCTTCGTCGTATATTACAATATTGAGAGTAAGATATGACTTCACTCCTGCTTCCCTGCATATCTGGACAATCCCGGACAGAGATTCCATCGTAAAATTATTTGCTGAATGGGAACGCATGTTAAGATGACCCACTCCAAAATAAACTGAATTTGCCCCGCCCTGAATGGCAGCTCTCAGGCTTTCAAAATTGCCTGCAGGAGCCATTATTTCAATTTCCGAACTTTTTACTCTCATTTTCCCGTTTTAAATTATCTCAAGCTATAACAGAGTTTACTTCTCCCTGTTCAACAAAAGATTTGCAAATTCCATGAGACGCTCTCTCTGTTTTTCCGTAAAATATTCAGGAGCAAGCGCTTTTTGTGCCTTTTCATGATATTCGCCTATTGCTTCCTCAGCAGCAGTTTTTATCCCCAATTTCTCATATAGAGCCAGAACTTTGGAAATCTTACCTTTTTGATCGGGATTTTTTGATGACAAGAGGCTGTTAAGTTCTGCCTCGTCATTTCCCTGTGCCCTTTTCATACTTTCCACAAGCAACCATGTTTTTTTGTTGCTCATTATGTCTCCGCCTATTGTTTTTCCAAACACCGCGGTATCTCCAAAACTGTCCAGATAGTCATCTTTAATCTGAAACGCGAGGCCAAGCTGGTAACCGTAGTTGTACAGGGCATCTGCAGTCTCCGGTGAAGCACCGCTGATTATTGCGCCAAGCTTTGCCGAACATGCAATGAGAACTGCTGTTTTAAGCCCAATCATTTCCAGATATTCGTCGTTTGTAATAAATGGAAGTGTTTCAAAGTTCATATCGTACTGTTGTCCCTCGCAAACCTGAGCGGCTGTGTCTGAGAACAGCTTCAATACCTTTTTCAGATATTTTTCGGGAGCGTATCCTATAAGCTGATACGATTTTATGCACATTACATCTCCTGAGAGAATTGCAATATTGTTGTTCCATTTTTTATGGACAGTAGGCTGATTTCTCCGGAGGGATGCCCCATCCATTATATCATCGTGTATGAGCGTGAATCCGTGGAAAATTTCCAGTGCAAGAGCCGGGTAAACAATAGAGTTGTCAATCTTTTCAGAAAACAGGTTGTAACACATTATTGTCATTTTGGGCCGGAGTCTTTTCCCGCCGATAGATACCAGATACTCTATCGGTTCGTAAAGTTCGCCCGGATTCCCTTCCCAATTGAGTGAATAAAGACCTTTCTCTACAACCTCATCAATTTCTTTAAGTGTATACATCTCAAAAATTCATTAATCACACTGCAAATTTAATCCTTTTTTAGACAATTTCGTATATTCGCAGCCGTGGAAAAAAGCAACTTTGAGACAGCAACTGTGGTAAAGCATACTGGCAGTCATTATCTGGTAAGCAAACTGCCCGAATGGAAT
>Ga0316605_10001091_pt1 | contig 16254 bp, 11 predicted proteins | sample OWC_soil_day20_n_FD_207666 | JGI IMG/M metagenome (GOLD analysis project Ga0316605, IMG submission 207666) | Wetland soil microbial communities from Old Woman Creek delta, Ohio, United States - OWC_soil_day20_noCT | ecosystem: Environmental > Terrestrial > Soil > Wetlands | place: USA: Ohio... | reverse complement strand
GAGCCTCGCGTCCACCGTTAAAGAAGAATGTAACGTGAGCATATTTTTCAGTTTCAGCAATGTGAAGCTGAGTTTTCTTCTGAGAAGAAAGATATTCGCCCAATGTATTTTCAACGTTGTCTTTATCAAAGATAATATGAACTCCCTTGAAAGAAGAATCATAAGGAGTCATGCAATAATATTGCAATCCCGGTACAATCTTCATTCCTTCTTCAGGCATATCCTTTTGAGTAAGAACCACAGTAAGTTCCTTAGCACGGTCGTTACGGTAGTTGAAGAAGATAACTACATCACCTTCCTTAATTCTTCCGTCTACACCAGCATTCACAATTGGTTTGATGAATTCGTCAGTAACATCAGCATCATAAGATTCCTGCATAGCAGTAACCATACAATCAGCCTTCTTACCAGTTCCATTAACCAACAAATCATAAGCTTCCTTCACACGAGCCCAACGTTTGTCGCGGTCCATTGCATAATAGCGACCAATGATTGTAGCAACCTTAGCAGTAGTCTTCTTGCACTGAGCATCTAGTTGTTCAATAAAACCTTTACCACTTCTAGGGTCAGTATCACGGCCATCCATGAAACAGTGGATAAATGTATTTTCAATTGCATATTCCTTAGCAATCTCAGTCAGTTTGAAAAGGTGATCAAGAGAACTGTGTACACCACCGTCTGAGGTCAAACCCATAAGGTGAACAGACTTACCATTTTCTTTTGCATAAGTGAAAGCAGAAACAATTTCCGGATTCTGCATGATTGTATTTTCACGACAAGCTTTGTTGATTTTTACCAAATCCTGGTAAACAACGCGTCCTGCACCAATATTTAAGTGACCAACTTCAGAGTTACCCATCTGACCATCAGGCAAACCTACATTTTCTCCACTAGCCTGAAGCTGTGAGTTTGGATATGTTTTTACCAGGTAATCCCAGTAAGGAGTTGGAGTGTTAAAGATAACATCTGCTTTAGAATGGTTCCCTATTCCCCATCCATCAAGAATCATTAAAAGAGCTTTCTTAGCCATACTATTAATTATTTAATTACGCATCATTTTACGAGCGCAAAGGTACGAAAAAAAGCAATAAGATGGCGAGTTTTAGTACTCATTCACATTATAATACAAGAATATGGCAAATGAAATACATCTAAGCATTAAACAAAAAATTAACATTTATTATCCTATTATTCATTTAGTCCTAAATATAAAATGAATCATCACTTTCTAATAAGCAAAATTGCAATCTCTTTTATATCTAAAGATAAAGTGATTATCACGATAATTATATGTCCACGACATTATAGTATTAACAAATGTTTCAATATCCCCCCTGTCTTTACTTGGATAATAATTAAACAAGAGTTTCTTTTTTTGAGGAGAAAAAAACTCCTCAAAAGGATAGCCACCTAAGACAAACAATCGATTTTTGTATCGAAAACAACCCCAATTGCTCGAAGAAGCAAAATTTTTACTGCGAAATGATTTTATTGTTATTTCCCAATAAAAATCATTTCGACATATCTTTTCTGTATTCTTAACTAAATCGTTGTCATTTTTTGTTAGTGGGTAAGTATCTATTCCCAAGTATACAGGTTCATAACAATGCGATTTTTCCCATTCACCTATTATTGAGTCAAGGACTAATATCAGATCTCTATTATTGATCTCATAGAATGAGACTTCTACTGAGTCCTTTAAGCTTCTTTTAACATCACTATCATACAATTGCAATATCTTCTGAGCAAACAAAGACTGCGAATTAATGTATAATAACAGGCATGTAAAACATGCTAATACTAGCTTGAGAACATTTCTTATTTTATCCATAGTATATGTGGTCTATTATCTCTTCTTTTGCGTTGAAATCATCATTCCTAGTAGTATCAATATTTTCTTCATTCAAACATTTATTTAAATACTCTTAAAGTTCTATTAATCAGTTGAAATCCATTGCTACATCATTCTTTAATCTATTCATCACTTATTGTGAAAGATATTTCTTTGTTTCCTCGTTTACACCCGATTTGAACAATATAGTAGAAGTTGATGTATTGCAATTCCCCGTGTTTTCTCCTAATCCTGTGAGGCCATATTCAAAATTCGGATTATCCCCAAAGCTACTCGCTGTAAAAATTACTTTTTTATCAAATTTTTCACTTGTCATTCCTTATGGGATAGGTATTTGCATTCTCGCTTTTAAATTAGAATTCGTCTTACCTGCTTCTTTATCCCTATATACTTGAAATCCTGATTATATTCTTGCCTAGGCAGTTTATTATTCTATAACGATTTTAATATAACCTCTACACAATTTGACAACTTATTATTTACATCTTTTATCAAGTTTCATTTTCCACATAACACTTTTGCCATTTTTAGGGTCAAATTCCCCTAAACTATTAAAAACTATTACATCATCTAAACAGACCAACTTATAATTATTCTTTCCGTCATTTTCATACAAAAAAACAGAATCTCCCTTTACTATTTTAGTATAGTAAGTATAATTTTTATCGCGGTGATTTATTTTGCCATCATCATACGGGAAATTATTCCTAAATCCATTTATTATATGTTTTAATTCCTCAAAACGATTATTCTTTGATATATGAAAACTTGTTGACAAAGTAAGACGTATTTCATTATTTCTAGTTTTGAAAGTTAAACTCTGCAATGACTTATCACGATTCTCTTCTATATAATAATTATATTCCATAATCGTATCATTATAAAGATACCTCTCTGTAAATATTGGAAGTGTATCAGATAATGTTGTATAATAAAGCTTTGGATCTATCTGTTCCTTCTTAACATTATACCAGTACTTTCCTTTATTGTGATAAATTAAAAAATTGTCTTGTTCTTTTCCTTCATAACAGATTCTCACAACAATAGTGCTATCATTTCTTTTGATTGCAACATATGGCCTTTTTAACTCTTCCGTGTTTTTATCTACACCCATCATACGGTATTCATCAAAAGTCTGATAAACAGCATACTCAAGAGAAGCTTTTGAGCTATGTGAATTACAACTAATCAATAGTATAAAAAATAAAAAAACGCTAACAAAAACTTTCATTATTCTTATTATTAAAATTAATAATTCCAGTAAAAAGTCCCATTTCTCCCGACACTAAAATCTATTATGTCTTTTGGTTTCTGATTTTGCATCTGTATAACATAACCATTACCATATGAAGTATTAAGAGTATAACCTTTCTGGTAATCAGCATTTGCATTCATTATATGATCTGAAGCAACGATAGATTTTGCGTTAGTCTCTTTAGCAAAATTTTCTATCATTTTTATTCCTTCTCTATTTCCATCTTTAACGACATTACAGGCATTAATTAAAACATTTTTACCCTCAAGCCCTTCTTTCAAAGAAGAAAAATCAGTTTTGCTATTAATCATTTCATCGCCAATTTTAGTTTGACCAGGCCGTCCATGTTGAGTAATCAAATAAGCATTCACTGAAAAGCCAATGTCCTTTAAATGTTGCATTCCGTCTTTCATATCTTTGATATTGTCAACAGTCATGACTGGAACCCCATTTGCCTTTGCTGATTTAAAAGCATCTTTCAAATTATCACTACTTCGCCAGCTATTTGGCAAAACCAACATAATCCCATTTTTTTGCTTATTATTTAGACCGTAATAATCGGGATCTTTGCCATCAGGATCAACAAATCGAACAGGATTATTCATACAATATGCATACGGTGAAATAGAATAATACTTCTCCGCCAAAGGATCCATCACTCCCCATCTTCCGATTGCCGGGTCGTAATATCTGGCACCATAATCATACAAATCCAATCCATGCATCCGATCAAGTTCTTTTCCATTATATTTATATGAAATGCCTTTATCATTAAGTCTATCACCAAATTTAAGCCCAAAAGGATAAAAATCGTTGCAAGAAGAAAAGGTATTAGCAGAAATAATATCAGCCACATTGCTACCTAAGTAATCTTTTTGATAAAAAATATAACTCGGTTTAGAAGAGTTAAAACTTACATAGCCATTATCAGTGAGAAGCATACTAATTTTATTATTCTCATAAATTATATTCCCACAATAATCAGTATTTGTTACTGATAAAACATTACTAGCCGGAACATCAACACACCCTCCTAAAGGGACATACAAATTCTCATTTGAAGTTACATATTTAACTTTTCTTTTTATGCCATCAGCACTATAAAAGTAATTAATCATGTGCCCATATGAAAGTTGTATTATACTTGGCAAATTTAAAACATTAAATTTTATTGTAGATACATTTTTGTTTAAATCAGAAATTGTATTACCATTTTTATCGTAATAGTACTCTGTATCTAAATGAGCACCATCTTTAAAGTCATATGCTCCGTAATAATGTAGAGAACCAGCTACATCACCTAAGCATTTTAGATGATTACCGTCATATCGATACGTTAAGTTGTCAATTATACCAAATACCTTTTCACCTGTATTTATCAGTCCTCCAGTATGAAAACCTGAAAAATTATAAAGTCCTTCACGATAAAGGCTTGTAATATTACCTTGTTTATCATAAGTTTCTTTTTCTGAAAATAAAGGAACATTTTTTAGTCCATCTTTATTTAAATAATCAGCAGCTAACAACCTGTTTAATTCATCATAACTATAACAATAGCTATTATTATATAATGAATAACAATCCATGCTACTTATATTTCCATTATAACAGAGAATATTGGGATGTTCCTGATTTTTGGTATTATAATAAAATGTCGCTTCATAACCATCCGGATTACTTATTCCTGCAATCCATCCTCTTACATTATAAGTATAATTACAAGTGCTAAGCCCTCCTATTATTTCCTCTTTTAACTGCCCTAAATCATTATATTTTTTTTCTAATAACGTTACCGGAGTAGCATCATTCAGCGAATGAGTTGTTTTAATTAACCGTTCTGCCTGATCGTAATAATTCTTAGACACCTCCTTTAAATTTATAAACCCAGAGTGATCGTGCCGATGCTTATCTACTTTTCCCGTAAAAGTATAAGAGTACCAGTCAGATTCATAACCACCTAAATGGTTTGTACTCCTACTTTGAGCTAATCGTCCTCTACAATCATAGTACATTGCAGTAATAATTGTCTTTGAATTATCCTCAAGTACAAAAACCTTACTTCCTGTATGCATTCCTTTTGCTGAAATACTAGAGTTCGCATTTACGTATTGTTGAGAGTAATCGTTTAAAGAAACATAACTAAGTTTGGGCTGTAATGTATCAGGTAATAAATGCATATAATTATAGTTATCATAATATTCCACCTTTAACAAACGTATAGCGGAATTAATTTGGCTAGATAACTGATAGCCTGTATTCAAAAATCCACCTATACCATCAACAAAATTACAACTAACAACCTGATTTTTCACAGAAATAGTATCTGAGCAAAGACCTGTAATAACAGTTCTATTAAGCATATCAGGTATATTAAAAGTCCACTCCCCACGTTTACTTTGTTCACCATCCTGGGTATAAATCAAATGATCTGCTTTATCATATACCATATTAATGCCTTCAGCCCCAGGAAGCTTTTTCCAGACACACCGGTTACGAAAATCATATTTATAAATATAAGCATATCTATTTAAAACACCATCTAAATTTGAATATATTTTACTTTCTGTCAATGAATCGGCAGCTATAGGAGGCAAGACAAAACACTTATTTCCAAAATCATCATAAACATAATAGGTGTCATGGTTCTGTTTGTTATTTATTTGACGGGTAAGAATAAGCTGCCCTAATTTATCTTTAAATTCAAATGTTTTATGATAGTCTTCATCCATAATTCGGGTAACATAAAGTTGAGAGTCATCATAATAATCTGATTTCACCAACTTATTATCAGACGTGACGTGATAATATGCGCATCGTAGTGTATCAGAACTATTATTTGTATAAAATGTATCTCTTACGCATCTTCTTGCATCCCGCCAACTATCACCCGGTCCATATTTCTGCATTGTTCTGTTTAATGGTGAATTTTCATATACAACAGACGAGTAAGGGGAATTATCCGCATAAAAACTTTTTGATTCTGAAAATATTATGGCAGGGTCTATATAATTACCATTACCAGAATATGGAGTAGAAAGCCAAAGATTGCTTTCTCTTCCACAATTATCATATTCTTGTATCGTTACTAAATCTTTTCCTGGAGTAAAATCTTTTTGCACTTTCTGAACCGGGCGACCTAAACCATCATAATATTGAATTATATCCATCGATTTTGCACCGGTTGAATCTGTCATGGTACGAGAAAGAATATAATTTTGAGTATTTGACTGGGCATAAGAGCATTCTGTTACAACAAAGAATAAAAACAAAGAAAATACTACATATATTCTATATTCCGATAATTTTATAGTTAGTTTGTCTGACCTCATAAAGCATTCATTTTAGTTTTGTTTGGCTATTTTTTCTCCATATACTTTATCATTAACCACAATTCGAAGCAAGTACTCACCTAATTGAAAACCATCCAAGGCAATAGCTTCCTGATAAAAACCTTCAGGCTGCTTCGTTTTAGGGTAATTAACCAATAATCGTCCTTGCATATCATATAATGAAATAGTTACATCTGCCTGCCAGTTAAGATTGTATTCTATAGAAATACTATTACTTCCCTTCTCTATATAAACATTATAATTAATTATTTCTTTATTGGGATTATTCCCTGAAGAATTATCATTACCGCCTGATGAATCTTTTCCATTTTTATTTTCCTTTTCAATTTCTTCCAATCTTGCCAGATTTTTAGGATCATCATTCAGGTAGTTATGTTTATCAGGCGAATAGAAAAAGGCTGTATTAAAATATTTAAGAGGTTTTTGATTCTTGCAGGTAATGCTTTCTACTGTTTCAAAAATTGGATAACGGTAGCCATCCGCATACCATCTGTAAGTTTCAACCTGCATATACACACTGTCATTGTTTAAATGATAATCGATGCTATCAATATTCACTATAGGCCGGATAACAGAATCTATTTGTACATAGGGGATCATCTTTTCTGCAATCTTTTTCAGAGAACGAACTCGCAGCACATGCTGCAAAGTGTCTCCATTGGGAAGGATAATCATACCATAAGCATCTCCCCACGTTAAAGTCTTTCCATATGATTTCAAATCAAGGCGAAAACAATAATTACCTGTGCCATAAAAATAGCCTTCAATTCTTTTCTGATAAGAGAAAGGGAAAGTAAGAAGCAGTTCCGGCTTCTGATTATTTATTAACGTTGTAGGATTCTCGTAGCCTAAAGAATAAAGTGAGTCATTTCTTAACAGATAATGATAAAGCGTGTTATGTTCACAACCAGTAACAACAGAATCTCCTTCAGACTGCTCATAAGACAATTCATATTTTTCATTTACAGCTTCTTGCTTACTAAAATTCCAGAGTACATTAGCTCCAGCTCTACCGGGATGTTTATACTTAACCTGTTGTTTGGTTATTACATCTTCACCACGAAACATATTATATTCTTTATTTAATACATTCTGAGCAGACAATGACGACGTATTGACTAAGAATATAACTCCCAATAATAAAAGTGATATAATTTTCATTTTTCCAGAATTAATTTTATAATATCAAATTCTTTTTCAAGCGACAACTGCGCGAAAGCAATAATAAGAACAGGAAAATAGCATAAAAATAATTTAAGAAGCCGTATTTTCATGTAATTTTATATTTTTAATACTCTTTTTTATTTCATCAGTGCAAATTAAAACAAAAAAAATAATATAACAACAAAAAGTATTGGACAATTTACAATTATATTAATTTACTAATAAACAACATATCAATATATCTTTTTACTCTATTCATGATCGTTACATATTTCAAATTTTAATTTCAAACGTCAAAAACAAGGCACAATAATACATTATTTATAGATTTAGATATTCAACAAAAAGGATAATACCAATTTGCTACACATTACATTAATACATAAATATTAATAATAAATTGTTCATAAATCTAAATGCGCAAAGAATAACAAATAAAAAAAACGTCAAGAGGAGGGGAACATGTAGTAGAAAAAAACTTTTTACCTTTCCCGAAATAAAAAATTGAATAAAACGAAAATTGCAGAATTATCGGTTTTTTTGGGAGATAAAAAATTGATTATTACCAAACAACTAAGCCAAGATAACATTTTTGCAAAATCACATTCTTTTTAGCAAAAAAATATTGTAATAAAATTTAATGTAAAAGTATTTCATGTTTGTAAAAAAAATAAAGTACATTTGCATTTGTAATGTTTCTATCCTCATATAAGTAAAGAAAGATCAACTTAAGAAACAATCGATATGAAGGCACATTAGAAAACTATTGATTATTCATAAAGACAAGGAAAAGGTCTGTACATGAGAGTTCATGCAGAGTTGTCTTATTAAACAAGTTTTTTTAATGTGTAAAAACCGAAAAGTAAACAAGTAATAATATTAAATAATTATGAAAAAACGAAAAATTATCATATTATGTCTTACCTTTTTTGCCGGACTGAATATTTTATTTATTAGCGATAAAAATGCAAATTATCAAAATTTAGCAACGACAGTTGTAGAAAAGTTAAATGACAAGATAGCTCTTACCGATAGTCGAAAAACTATTCTACTAAAAGTTGCAAAAACGTATTTTAAGAACAGAAACACGGCGGCAAAAAAAACAAAGGACAGGTTACAATAGAAAGAAAGCAGGCAGAGGAATCGTATAAAGCTGCACTAAACGACATTCTTACTTCCGAGCAAAAAATATATTTGAAGACGGAAAAACTCAAGGAAAGACAAAACCATAAATAGCAGAAAGGCAGCAATTCAAGAAAGAAAGCACGACTCAAAAAAAGAACTAATAAAAAAATAAGAAAATGAAAAACTCTTATTCGATTTAACCACCGGAATTATGAATCTACAGACAACAGAATTGATAAAAACATTAATTTATAAAAATTATATTCCATGAAAATATACACATCTATTATCTCATCGCTATTATTTTTCTGTTCATTTACAACAATAAAGGCAGAAAGTAACGATCCGTTTAAAATACCGGAATATACGATACCTTCACCCGAAGTGGCATCATTTATCAAATATGGTGATATTCCGGTAAGTGAATATTCAGGCACACCAAATATATCAATTCCCATATACACTGTAAAATCAGGATCTTTATCCCTGCCTATTGAGTTAAGCTATGGCGCATCCGGCATTCAGGTAAGTCAGGAAGCAACATGGGTAGGATTAGGATGGAACTTGATTGCGGGAGGTTGTATTACCTATTTGCCAGTTGGCGGGAATGACCAGTCTAATGTTCCAAGTTTATTGGTTTCCGAAAGAAAAGAGCTAATAGACTATATCAACACTTGTTCAAATATTTACACTCCAAATGGAAAGAATATCTTTCATCAAGGATACAACGATGATCCGTCTTTGGGATGGGATGCTAACTGTTCTTTTTCTGGTGGAGATTATAAAGTAAACTATGCTTCTTTAACTGCGGGGTTAAATGGACTTGGACAAGTGGACTTATACAGTGCCAGTTTTTTAGGTTACTCTTTTAAATTTTATATTGATCCCTTAACAAGTCAGCCTGTAATCATTGGGAAAAAAAATAAATGCCGAATAGAAAAAAATGGAAATAATGCTTTTTTTGTAACAGGGGAAGACGGAACAATATATATATTCTCAAAGGTGGAATTTGATATAGAGAAGCAATACAGGAATGCCTGGAACCTTACACAAATTATTGATCTCAATGGTGGTATAATAAAATTAAATTATCAAGAATATGGTTTTATTTCAAATTTACCTACTTTAAGCGAAAAATGTGGGTATAATTTTCCTGACAACATGCCTGATAACCAGTCCGTAAGAAAATTAAGTCCTTCATGCAAAACAACATCTATATACCTTTCTTCGATTGAAACTCCTTATGAAACAGTTTTTTTTGATGTTGACGACAATAGGGTTGATGTCCAAAATGCACGAAAACTGTTACAAATCAGATTTGTAAGTAAATATACTAATCAAGAGATCAAAAAATATAAATTTGATTATGATTATTTTATTGGTTCAAGTACTATCGGTGGAGATTATACTGCAGATGATAATTTTAATACATATCCTTATTCCGACGACTTAAAACGGAAACGTCTAAAATTAAAAAAAATAACCCGATATGATATATATTCAGCTAAAGGAGAAGAATACGCATTCGATTATAACGATGCGGTACAATTGCCTCTAAAAACTTCGTTTTCACGTGATTATTGGGGATATTACAATGGAAGAGAAAATTGGGGTGCTTTAATGCCGAATAATGCACAACATACGTTAATACCTAATCTTCTTGACTTGACTTTATCATATAAAGGCTATCTTAATATCCCTAGCAAATTCTTATCTAAAAAAGCTGCTAACAGGGGAGCTAGTGCAAGTTACATTACTGCAGGGATGTTGAAAACGGTTCATTATCCGACCGGAGGGAAAAGTGAATTTATATTTGAACCACATACTTTTGAAAATCTGAAATACGCATCTGCCGATGAATATTATAGTTTTTTTAACAGAAAATGCTATGAAATATACTGCTACAAGCAACCACACGGAAACGTCCCGTCAGTGCCATTTACACTTAACAGTAAAACGTATGTTACGTTTAAAGGATCAATTGACGGAAGAGGCTGTCCTTCATTGATAAGCTCATCTATTCAAATGAAAGACGTAGGAATCTCAATAGTTGGTCCAATAGGACAAAGTTATGTTCCATCAAGAAATTATAATATAACTAGTGCGGACTCAGTGATTACCAAATCATGGAATGAGTCATTCTATTTAGAACCAGGAAAGTATTATTTTACATCTGGTATTCCTTCATCAATGCAAGATACGACTGCGCCATCATGTGTTGGGCTCCGTATCGTGAGTGCAACGCTTGAGTATACTGAATTTAACGACTCTGCATACTTAAATATAAAATCTCTAGGAGGCGGAATAAGAATAAAGAAAATTATCAACTATGATGCAAACAATACGGTTGTCAATCAAAAGCAATATTCCTATTATGGTGGGAAATTATTAGTGCCATTAAAATATCTTCAAAAAGATCAATATAGATATGGACAAAAAGTTGAAACTCCAGGATCTCATGATATCATTATTCCGGAAGACAGACAAACTTATTTATTATCAAGTGATAGTTATAACCCGTTGGCAAGTTCTGTATGTGGAAATAATGTGGGTTACGATAGGGTCGAAATAAAAAATATAGGAAACGGAAATGCAAACGGAACTACAATTAAATATTTTGAAAACAAGGCTGCGGAAGAACTTGTTACTGATAATGCTATTTTTGCACCCAATTATACCAATGGAGATTTATTATCGCAAACACTTTTAAATGCAAAAGGAGATACTGTGCAAATTATTAAAAACGAATATGCAGTGGATCAACCCCAAATGAATGTGATAAATTATATAGCAAAAGATACCTACATCGGAGATAATAATTGTGAATTTCATTCTACTTTATCACGGCCACGATTTATAATTTATACTTATCCAAATTTTTCTTTATGGTCACACCAAACCAAGCAAACACAAACCGATTATCTGAATGGATCGAAAGTCACTAAAACTACCGAGTTTTCATATAATCCGAATAATTATTGCATTAATGAACAAAAAGAAACTAATAGCGATAAAAAAACATATTACACAAAATTTACATATCCGGTTGATTATACGGAAACACCGTATGCTGCAATGCGATCACATAATATATTGAATCCGGTAGTAGAGAAATCGGAATATAACGGCACTACGTTAAAAAAAGCAGTCAAGAATATTTATGCCTATTTCGGAAGCAGTGTACTGGGATATCCTATTTTCAAGCCTTCTATTATGCAAGCAAAAATCGGCACAAACGCTTATGAAAGTCGTATTTATTTTAATGATTATGATAATATGGGAAATCCTCTCTATTTGACAAATGGCGATACCGAGAAAGTGGTCTATATTTGGGGCTACAACAAGCAATACCCAATAGCAAAAATTGAAGGACTTAGCTATACTGATATTATATCAGCTATGGGAGAAACTTTAATCAATACTTTGGCAGATAAACTTGTACCGACATCTACGGAGATTGAACAAATAAGAAGTCTTGCTGAGACATATGCAAGTTCAAATAATAAACTAGCCTTTATCACCACCTACACCTACAAGCCTCTTGTTGGGATACTAACCACTACCACCCCCAATGGTACTACCACTTACTATGAATACGATACTTCTAATCGCTTGAAGCGAACCTATATTATCGAAAATGGTACTGAAAAGACTATACAAAGCTATAATTATCATTACCAAGGACAGTAAATCAGTTAACAGTTCAAAAAAGCAACTTATGAAAAAAATATTTTTAAATATAACCGAATTAATGTATCCCACTTTGATTTCTGCCCAGATAAATATTACTTTATTCTCGGCAGCAATGTGTCAGATTAGGTGATAAGTTCGTAAAGTACCAATAATAAGTATTAAATTATAGAAAATCGAGTAAAAGCTAAGAAATATAGATCAATAACAAATTCTCATTTGGTGGCAGCAGTGGCTGGAAAAAAGTCTTTTTTACCTTTCCAGAAATTTAATTTTGAAAATTCTGCAAATTGCGGAGTTATCAAAATTTATTTTTCAGAACCGGAAAAAGTATTATTTTGCTGCCACTGCTACCACCAACAAAAATATATACATCTACTATTCAATGCATTACAAAACGCATTAAGCCTATCAGGGTGGAGAGGGTGGAGTAAAAAAGAGTTTTTTCGGCTTCCAGAAATTTAATTTTCAAAATTCCGCAATTTGCAGAATTTTCAAAATTTTATTTCTCAGAACTAAAAAAGCATAAATTCTCTCCACCCTCTCCACCCCAGAAATATGGATTAATCTGATAATCAATATTATACTAAAGTAACTACAGAAAAGCTAACTAAAAACATTATCCATTTTCACATTAAACCGACATCTATATAGCGATTATTAATAAAGAAAAACAGAACAATATCAATAATATTATTTAGGGTTAAAGTATAAAGTAGGAATAAATTGCTGATTAAAATTGACATGATTTAAAACTTCCTTCCACTATGACCTACTACAGAATCTCTTTTGAATGAACAATCATGTAACTCATCAAAACTTTTCAGTTCTTTGTCACCAATCCATGAATAATAACCTATACTGCTTTTTATAAGATACAACAATCTGTTATTTTTATTTTGAGGAATTCCACAATAATCAATGCAATCGGCTAATACTCCACCAATGCACAATCGTTCTTTTTTCCCACTTCTATATTTAATTGTACATGAAATGCGAGCATCAGCATCAAACATAATTGAATCATTTGGTCTGAGATTCTTCAATTCAATTGCAATATTTTCTAATAATGATAAATCTGTTAACGTTGTATCTAAAATTCCACGATTATTTACTATAGTTCCAACTGAATCTCCTCTTTCATTAAAAATTTTAGATTCAGTCATCGGTGGAATATTTTTTTTCATATCACTGCATATGATAGGAACTATAGGGTCGAAAGTATAATTATAATACAACACATAAATAGATTCGATCGAATTCTCATTATGTTTCTTACAGCTAATGCAGCAACAAGTACAAAGAAACAATATCCCCAATATAGCTTTTAGAACGTTTTTCATAACTCAGACCATTTTACTTTTAGAAGATTATAATATGATTATACAACAAATATAAACAACTATATTTATTAATACATCTCTCAGCAAACATTAATCATTTATTGGCGGGAGGTTGAGATAAACATGTACAAGTTTGGGACCAATCATGTACAAGATTGAACTCAAACATGTACATGATTGGAAAAAGGTAACCTTTTGTTTTTATTAGTTTACGGCGGGATATTTGTTAAACATCTTAATAAAGATGTTTTCTTATCAGAAGTCGAGTGATAATTGTCCGTCGCCCAGCAGATTAAAAGTCATTCTGTGATAAGGAGTGGTGCCGTGTTGAGCAATTCCGGCACGGTGTTTCTTTGTGGGATAGCCTTTATTGTGGTCCCAGTCATACACAGGGAACTCCTGATGCAGGCGGTTCATATAATCGTCCCTGTAGGTTTTTGCCAGAATGGATGCTGCTGCTATCGACAGGTATTTTCCATCACCTTTTACAACTGTTGTGTGAGGTATTTCTTTATACTTTTTAAATCGGTTTCCGTCAATAAGGAGATGCTCGGGAGTAACTTTCAACTGATCTACCGCACGGTGCATGGCAAGAATTGAAGCATTAAGAATATTGATCTTATCAATTTCTTCGGGTGTAACAATACCTACCGCCCATGTCACTGCTTCTTTTTCAATGACTTCCCTAAGGGCATATCGTTGCTTTTCTGTGAGCTGTTTGGAGTCATTTAGTAATTCGTTCTTAAAATCGTGAGGAAGAATTACGGCAGCGGCAAAGACTGAGCCTGCCAGGCAACCGCGTCCGGCCTCATCGCATCCGGCTTCTACAAGGTCTTTATTGAGATATGGTAATAACATGATTTCTATATTTATGTAAAGCAAAGATAGGGTTTTATAAAATAAAATATCTTCTCAGGTCAAAAATTACTAAGAAAACGTCAAATAATGAACTTTCAAAGTTTAAGAAACAGCTTATTTTGTTTCATTGCAAAACTTAAAAACGAAATGCTAAAGTCAAAATGGTTTCTCATTACCATATTTGAGTACACTTTATATTTCATTTCGTTTATGTAAGAAATAACCTTAACAAGAAAGACATGAAAAAAAAATTACTCCCATTGTACTTCACATTGGCTTTTGCCTTTAATGCCAATGCACAAAAGATTGACTTCAACCTGCCTGGCAGACAGCCGGAACAGGTTACCGAGAACGGCTTCACTCCGTGGGCTATAACCACAGGAATCAAGGACACATTGGTATTAGACGAAACTAGCGGATTAAAAGTCGTTGTTGCCAACGGGCCTAACTCGGCCGGTAAAATATTAAAAGCCAACTGGTGGAAAGACGGAGTGGGCAAATACTCGAAACTGATAGGAGACGGTATAGCTATATACGACTTTGTTGACAACAATACACCACAGCTGCAGTCGGGTTCGGCAGAACTCACCGTCACACTCAGTGGCCTCACGGCAGGCAAACATTCCATTCTTGCATACCACAACAATACCGACGGATTCACAGCTCCGCCAGTGGATGTATATGTGGACAACGTGAAAATGGTATCTGGAGCACTACAAACTAACAGAGCACAGAAACCTTCAAATAGTGGACAGTCGTATGTTACGTTCAACGCAGAGGCCGGCAAGGATGTGGTTATATCTTACCGTACTGTTCCCGATCCATCGGTGAACTACACCGCTCAATATTTCACAACCACAGTGTTTATAAATGCCATCATTCTGGACGAACCAAATCCACTAACAACGGCATTGAATCCAACTCCTGATAATCTCGATATGCACACCGATGCCGACAATGGTACTTGCACACTGAAGTGGTCGCCGGCAGTAACAGCGGTGAAACACCATGTTTATATGGGAACAGCCGAAGGCGCTATGAGCGAAATTGCTATCCAAACAGACACATTTTATGTGATGAAAGATTTGCATTCACTGAACACATACTATTGGCGAGTGGATGAGGAAGATGCAACAGGAAATACATATAAAGGCGAGACATGGTCATTCCGTCCGAGACATCTTGCTTTCCCTGGTGCAGAGGGCTATGGCCGTTATGCCACCGGAGGAAGAGGCGGCACGGTGTATCATGTAACATCGCTTGACGACGATGCGTTAGCGCCACAACCAGGAACTTTCCGTTATGGAATTACTAAAGTAAGCGGACCACGTACCATCGTGTTCGATGTTGGAGGAGTTATCCAGTTAAAAAGCCGTTTAGCTTGCAGCGACCCCTATGTTACCATTGCGGGACAAACCGCCCCTGGCAACGGAATTATGTTCCGATCGTGCCCTTTCGGTATGGCATCCGAAGGAATCACTCGTTTCCTACACATGTTTCTCGGTCATGATGCTGCAACATCTGAGACAGGATGCGACGGACTGGGAATGGCTGGAAACAACCACGCTATCATGGACCATTGCTCTATAAGCTGGACTATCGACGAAGCTTTCAGTA